>Ga0315336_1000574_pt1 | contig 95452 bp, 99 predicted proteins | sample ASW5metaG_FD_204512 | JGI IMG/M metagenome (GOLD analysis project Ga0315336, IMG submission 204512) | Ammonia-oxidizing marine archaeal communities from Monterey Bay, California, United States - ASW #5 | ecosystem: Environmental > Aquatic > Marine > Intertidal zone | place: USA: California...
TGGCCATGCGCCGTGCCCGCCCCATGTCAGCGACGATGATCAGTGCGTCGCCGCGGCGACACGCCGCCAGCGCGAGCGGGACACCGTCGTCGGCCGGCGGCGTGCGAACCACCGCGACCTCGTGTGAGAACGCGTCGTCGAATACGTCGGCGGGGCCGGCGGGAACCGGAGACCGGTGAGCGTTGGCCGGCGCCCCCGCCACCATCCGAGACGGCGAAGCCGCCCGGAGAAACGGCACCCTGCGGCCGGCCCAGCGCCATGCTGCCCATGTCGACAAGTCGAGCACCTCCTGATCCGGCCCGATCCCGCTGAGCTTCTGGAGCTCGGAGTAGGCCACGCCATCAGTGGCTTCGACATCGAGCGCGGTGACCCACGCGGCCACTCGGCGACCGGCGAGGTCGACCCGCACCATCGAGCCGACCGAGAGGCGGTCACTGCGGCCATCGGCCGTCCATGTGGCGGGGACGACGTAGTCGAACTCGCGCTCGATGGCCGGAACATCAGGGAGCACGCGGACGACCCGCCCCTCAGGGCGGGTCGCGGCAGTGCTTTCCCGGTCGGGTTCAGGGGGTTCGAAGTCGGTGAGTTCGAAGAGCCCCGGCGCGGCCGGGTGGGAGTCGGTAGGGGTCAGAGACCCAGCGCCGACTTGAGGTCGTCGACTCGGTTGGTCTGCTCCCACGGGAACGAGCTTCCATCAGATGAGCGACCGAAGTGGCCATAGGCCGCGGTCTGCTTGTAGATCGGCCGACGCAAGTCGAGATCGCGCATGATCGCGCCGGGACGGAGATCAAAGACATCGTCGACGGCCTTTTCGATTGCCGCCTTGTCGACCGTCTCGGTGCCGAAGGTCTCGACGAGAACCGACATCGGTCGAGCCATGCCGATGGCGTACGCCACCTGGATTTCGCAACGGCTCGCCGCTCCGGAGGCCACAACGTTCTTCGCGACCCAGCGGGTGGCGTAGGCGGCCGAGCGATCGACCTTCGACGGGTCCTTGCCCGAGAATGCGCCGCCACCATGGCGAGCCATGCCGCCGTAGGTATCGACAATGATCTTCCTACCGGTGAGGCCGGCGTCGCCGACCGGACCACCGATCACGAAACGGCCCGTGGGGTTCACGTGGACTTCGTAGTCATCGTCGGCGAACTGCTCGGGAATCACCGGACGGATGACGTGTTCGATCAGGTCGGGCCGGATCATGGTGTCGCGGTCGATGCCGTCGTTGTGCTGCGTCGACACCAGCACTGTCTTCAACTTCACCGGGACGTTGCCCTCGTACTCGAACGTGACCTGCGTCTTCGCGTCGGGACGCAGATAGGGAATCGTGCCTGCCTTGCGGACTTCGGCGTGGCGTTCGGCCATCCGGTGAGCCACGTGGATGGGCAACGGCATGAGCACGTCGGTCTCGTCGGACGCGTAGCCGAACATCATTCCCTGATCGCCGGCGCCCTGCTTGTCGAGTTCGTCGTCTTCACCGGCGGTGCCGGAGCGAACCTCTTCCGACGCGGTCACACCCTGACCGATGTCGGGTGACTGCTCATCGATGGCGATCATCACGCCGCACGTGTTGCCGTCGTAGCCGAAGGCTTCACGGTCGTAGCCGATCTCCTTGATGGTCTCCCGGACCGTGCCGGGAATGTCGACATATGCCTCGGTGGTGATCTCACCGGCGACGATGGCGAGGCCAGTGGTGACCATGGTTTCGCACGCCACCCGACTCATCGGGTCTTGCGCCAACATGGCATCGAGAATCGCATCCGAGATCTGGTCGGCCATCTTGTCGGGATGGCCTTCGGAAACGCTCTCCGAAGTGAAGGTCCAGCGGGTCACTCTTACTCCTGATTTGTGGGTTCAGATTCGATGCGGGCACGCGCCGCGTCGAGGACGGAGCGCGCAATGTCGCGCTTGTCGGACATGGGTACATGATGCCGGGCGCCGTCCGCCATGAGCACAATGACCTCATTCGTGTCGTGCTCGAAGCCCACGCCGGGCTTGGAAACGTCGTTGGCGACGATCATGTCGAGGTTCTTGGCGCGCAGCTTGGCGTCGGCGTTGTCGACGAGGTCATCGGTCTCGGCTGCGAATCCGATGAGAATCTGGCCGGCTGGCTTGCGTTCGCCCAGGCCAGACAGGATGTCGAGCGTCGGGACGAGCTCGACTTCGGGCGCCCCGTCGTGTTTCTTGAGCTTGCCCTCAGCTGACTCGGCCGGCCGGAAATCGGCGACCGCGGCTGCCATGACGACGATCTCCGCGTCGGGAGCTTCGATGGCGCATGCCGCTGCCATTTCGGCGGCAGTTTCGACCGGGATCACCCGCACCCCGGTGGGGGCGTTCTCGGACTTGGTGGTGATCAGCACCACATCGGCACCTCGTGCAGCGGCCTCGGCGGCCACGGCGTGACCCTGCTTACCCGAGGACCGATTGCCCACATAGCGAACAGCATCGATCGGCTCGCGGGTGCCGCCCGCGGTAACAAGGACCCGACGAGCGGTGAGATCACCGGGAGCCAGCGCACGCTCGGCCGCGGCGGCGATGGTCTCGGGAGCGGCCAGTCGGCCATGGCCGATGTCGCCCCCGGCCAGACGCCCGGACTCGGGCGGAACGATCAATACGCCGCGTTGCTCGAGCACTTCGAGGTTTTCTTGCACCGAGGCCTGCTCCCACATCTCCGTGTGCATTGCCGGGCAGACCATCACCGGAGCGCGGGTCGCGAGAACGGTTGCCATCAGCAGGTCGGCGCTTCGGCCGGTGCGAATGTCGGAGATGATCCGGGCGGTGGCGGGGCAGATGAGCACCAGGTCGGCATTTTGACCGAGCACCGTGTGGGGAATGGGAGTGTCGGGGTCGTTGAAGAGGGAGGTGCGGGCCGGTTCACTGCCGAGGGCTGAGAACGTGGTTGCGCCCACCATCTCCAGGGCGCCATCGGTGAGCACCGGCGAAACGTGCGCGCCGGCATCGACCAGGCGGCGGCACACCTCGACGGCCTTGTAGGCCGCGATCCCCCCGGTGACGCCGAGAACGATTCGGCGACCGGAAAGTGTGCCCATGTCCAGGGTTGGATCAGGCGCTGTCGTCGTCGCCGAGCTCGGCGGCGGCTTCAGCCTCGGCGAGAGCGAGCGCAGCTGCGGCTGCTTCGGCCTCGGGGTCGATCTCGATGGCCTCGATCTTGTCGGCGGCAATCTCTTCGAATGCGATCGAGAGAGGCTTGCTGGCCGTGGAGGTGACCTGAGGTGGAACCGACGCACCAATGCCCTGGCCGAGCTGGCCGACATAGTTGGTGATCTCGCGGCTGCGCATAGCCGAGAGCGTGACGAGGCTGAACTTCGAGCCGGTCTCCTCGAGGAGCTCCTCGATCGCCGGGTTCATCATCGTGTCGTAGCCGTGGGCCATGGTTTCTCCGAAGTTCGCGCCCCACAACGCAGTGGAGCCAGCGGTCAATGCTATCAGTGGCCCACGCCGCCGCGGCGCGTCGCGATCAGCGCTTCCACTTCCTGCACGGCCCGCTCGAGGTCGTCATTGATCACAACGAGACTCTCGAGGCGACGAGCAACGTCTGCTTCGTCCTCGGCCTTCGCCAGCCTGGCCCGTACTTTCTCGTCGGGATCCCCGCGCCCCCGAAGCCTCTCCTCCTGGTGGTCGCGGGTCGGTGCATCAACGAAGACCAGTAGCGCATCGGGATAACGCAGCCGAATCTGCTCGGCTCCGTACACGTCGATCTCGAAGACGACGTCGTGGCCGGTCGGCGGATCCGGCACCGGAGTGCCTTGCAAGTAATCGAGAAACTCGACCCACTCGAGAAAACCGCCATTGTCGACGTGGGCGAGGAAGAGCTCACGATTCGTGAAGTGGTAGGCCTCCATGTGCTCACCGGGTCGACGGGCGCGAGTCGTCCAGCTGCGGCTGAGCCACAACCTGGGGTCGCGATCGAGAAGGCGCGCGACGATCGTTCCCTTGCCGACCCCGCCTGGGCCGGAGATGACGATGATAAGGCGATCGGTGAGCTCAGACACTCAGAGCTCTGTCGGTCCAGCCATGTGTGGCTCTAGCCGAGCGTGGCCAGCAGCTCGCTTCGCTGGTTGTCGCCCAGACCGCGAAGACGGCGATTCTCGGCGATGCCGATGTCTTCCATCGTGCGTCGGGCCTTGACCTTGCCGACACCCGGAAGCGACTCGAGAACGGCCAGCACCTTGGTCTTTCCGATCAGTTCACTTTCTTCGGCCTGGTCGAGGAGTTCCTGCAACGACAACGAGCCCATCTTGAGCCGCTGCTTCAACTCGGCTCGAATCCGCCGTGCTTCGGCGGCTTTGACCAGCGCCGCGGCACGGGCCTCGTCGGACAGGACGGGAGGCTTCGACATGCCGCGACCCTACTTGACCCGAAACCTCAGGCGCCGGAACTCGCGGCAATGAGCTCGTGGATCTGTCCGGCAGCGGCAATGGGATCATCGGCGCGAGTGACCGCGCGTCCGATCACGAGAAGATCCGCGCCGCCCGCGATGGCTTCTTCGGGCGATGAGGCTCGGGCCTGATCGTCGACGTTGTTGCCGGGCAATCGGATGCCCGGAACGACGCGCGTCATGCGGGGCGCGTAGTGATGCGCTTGTTCGAGGTCGGCGGCGGCGCAGACAATTCCCTTGCAACCCGCCTCGGCTGCGACCATGACCCGCTTGGGCATGATGTGTTCGGGCGCATCAGCGTCGCTGGTGAGGACGGTGATCGCCAACGAGGTCGGCTCGTCGAGGCCGGCGTTGCGGGCCCCCTCCTCGAGTCCCTGCACACCCGCCTGGAGCATCTCGACGCCGCCGTGGGCGTGCATGGTCAGGTACTCGACACCGAGGGCGCCGAGCACACGGGCCGACTTGCCGACGGTCGTCGGGATGTCGTGAAGCTTGAGATCGAGGAAGATGCGGTAGCCGAGGTCGCTGATCGCGCCGATTGCTTCGGGACCGGCCGCGCTGTAGAGCTCCAGACCGATCTTGGCCACGCCGAAGTGGTCCTTCATCTGTCGACCGATGCGAATGGCGGCGACGAGGTCGTCGACGTCGAGCGCGAGGGCGAGTTTGCTGCGGATGTCGGCATCGATTGCGTCAGCCATGTGCTGCTCCGATCAGTTCGGCTACGTCAGCCACACCGTGGCGTTCGCACCATTTCGAGAATTCTTTGAGGATCCGCCGAGGCGCTCGAGGGTCCGCGAACGTCGCTGTGCCCACTTCCACCGCGGAGGCCCCGGCGAGGAGGAACTCTACGACATCGCTTCCGCTCGCTGTGCCACCCACCCCGACAATGGGCAGGTCCGGCGCCGCCTCGTGAACGTCGTAGACCGCCCGAACCGCGACCGGGTGCATAGCGGAGCCGCTGAGACCACCCTTCTTGGCGCCGAGGACCGGGCGCCGCGTCTCGGTGTCGATCACCATTCCGAGCAGGGTGTTGGTGAGCACCACGGCTTCGGCTCCGGCTTCGTGCGCGGCGACGGCGATCTCGGGGAGGTCGGCTGCGTTGGGACTGAGCTTCGCCCATCGTGGCCGTCCGCAAGCGGCGGCCGCCTCGATCGCCTCACGCGTCGACTCGGCGGAGTGGGCGAACATCTTGCTGCGATCCTCGAGATTCGGGCAGGAAACATTGACCTCGACCGCCACGACCTGTTCCGGGGCGCCGCTGAGCGCCTCGGCGGCGGCGTGGTAGTCGTCGATCGAGTTACCCCAGATACTGGCGACGACATCGGCGCCCGTGTCGATCAGCGCGGGCAGTTCGTGTTCGAGCCAGTACGGCACGCCTCTGCCTTGGAGACCGACGCTGTTGATCATGCCCGCCGCGGTGGGGTGGACGCGGGGCGACGGATTGCCGGCCCACTCCCCCGCCTTCATCGATTTCACGACAACTGCGCCGAGCTCGGCGGGCTTCATGTAGCGAGCGAACTCCGCGCCGTGCCCGGCAGTTCCCGACGCAGTGAGCACCGGAGCCCGGAGCCGAATGGATCCGACCGTGGTCGCCAGGTTCGTCACGAGCCTTCTGGCTCAGCGCTTGGCTGCAGCGAGGAGCGGCGAGCGCCGAGGTGATATTCCTGAAGGCTGCGAACCTCCAGCGGATAGGTCTTCCAGTCGCGCATGCCGTCGGCCGCCGCGAGCGCCGCCGCACCGGTTGTGAGCAGCGGCACATTGGCCAAGCCGGCCGCCGATCGGATGTGTTCGCCATCGGCGCGCGAGCCGCGGCCTCGGGGTGAGTTGACGACCATCTGGACGTCGCCGTTCTGGATCAACGACACCGCATCCACGCCGCCCTGGTCGACATCGGCCAGCTTCGACACGTCGACCGCCACGTCGACACCCTCGGCTCGCAACGTCGCGGCTGTGCCGCTCGTGGCGGCGATGTCGAAACCGAGCTCGCGAAAGACCTTGGCTGCAGTGACGCCAACCGCCTTGTCGCGATTCGCGAGCGACATGAAGATCATGCCGGAGTCGGGCAGGCGGGTACCCGCGCTGAGCTGCGACTTCACGAAAGCCAGCCCCGGTGTGAGATCAATCCCCATGACCTCGCCCGTCGAACGCATCTCGGGACCGAGAACCGCATCCGCCTCGGGGAACCGGTTGAACGGCAGCACCGCCTCTTTCACCGCGACATGGTCGCCCTGCACACGATCTCGTAGGAGTCCCTCGACCCGGAGTTCTTCGAGTGTGGCGCCGACCATCACGCGGCTCGCGACCTTGGCCAGCGGCACACCGGTCGCCTTGGCCACGAAGGGCACGGTGCGACTGGCTCGTGGGTTCGCCTCGATCACAAAGACCTGATTGGCCTTGACCGCGTATTGAACGTTGATCAGGCCCTCGACCTCGAGCGCCGCGGCGATCTTCAGGGTGTAATCCTCGATCACCGCGATCGTCTCATCGGTGAGCCGGTTGGGCGGAATGGAGCAGGCGGAGTCGCCGGAGTGAACACCGGCTTCCTCGACGTGTTCCATAACGGCGCCAATCACCGTGGCGCCCGTGCGATCGCGAATCGCGTCGACGTCGACTTCGGTTGCGTCCTCGAGGAAACGGTCGACGAGGACCGGGCGTTCGGCGGAGAGCCCTCCCTCCTTCCCGAGCGACCCGAAGGTGGCGAGCGCTGCCATCGCCCGAGTGAGATGGTCGTCGTCGTACACGATCTCCATGGCTCGGCCGCCGAGCACGTAGGAGGGGCGCACGAGCGCCGGGTAGCCGATTCGGCCAGTGATCTCGAGGGCCTGCTCGGCGTCGATCGCAGTACCACCGGCCGGCTGCGGAATCTCGAGCCTTGCGCACAGGGCGTTCCACTGCTCCCGGTCCTCCGCCAGATCGATCGACGCCGGCGAGGTGCCGAGAACGAGCTCCTTCGGAAGTCGGTCGGCGAGCTTCAACGGGGTCTGTCCGCCAAGTGAGACAATGACACCGAGCGGCTTCTCCGCCTCGAGAACGTCCATGACGTCTTCGTAGGTGAGCGGCTCGAAGTAGAGCCGATCCGACGTGTCGTAGTCGGTTGACACCGTTTCGGGGTTGCAGTTGACCATCACGGTCTCGTAGCCCGCGTCGCGCAGCGCGAAACTCGCGTGGACACAGCAGTAGTCGAATTCGATTCCCTGTCCGATCCGGTTCGGTCCCGACCCGAGTATGACGACCTTCTGACGATCGCTCGGGCGCACCTCGTCGGTGTCCTCATAGGTCGAGTAGTGGTAGGGCGTCGTGGCGTCGAACTCCGCCGCACAGGTGTCGACGGTCTTGAAGGTGGTCTGCACTCCAAGGGCGAGTCGAGCGGCCCGCACAGCGGCCTCATCGGCGTCCCACAGGTAGCTGAGTTGTGCGTCGGAGAAGCCGAGCTGCTTGGCCCTGCGCCAGCCGCGACGTGTCATGGCTGACATTCCGACGGCGTCGAGGTGGGCCCGCTCCTCGGAGATCATCAGCATCTGGTCCAGGAACCAAGGGTCGACACCGGTAGACGCGTAGATCTCGTCGACGGACACACCGCGACGGAGCAGTGTCTCCAGTTGAAACGGCCGGTCCGGCGTGCCGATGCTCGCAGCGGCGAGCAGCGCGGCGTCGTCGAGCTCGTCGAACGCAGTTTCTCCACTGTCGCAGTTGAGTCCGTGGCGACCGTGCTCCAGAGAGCGAAGCGCCTTCTGGAGCGACTCGGGGAAGGTTCGGCCGATGGCCATCACCTCGCCGACCGATTGCATCGACGTGCCGAGCACTCCGCTCGTTCCCGGGAACTTCTCGAACGCCCACCGGGGAATCTTGGTGACGACATAGTCGATCGACGGCTCGAAGCTGGCCGGTGTCTTCTGCGTGATGTCGTTGGGAATCTCGTCGAGCGTGTAGCCGACGGCGAGCTTCGCGGCGATCTTCGCGATCGGGAACCCGGTGGCCTTCGACGCGAGCGCGGAGGAGCGACTCACGCGGGGGTTCATCTCGATGATGACTTGGCGGCCGGTGTCGGGATGGACGGCCCACTGGACGTTGGACCCGCCGGTCTCGACGCCGACTCGACGGATGCACGCAAACGAGCCGTCGCGCATCTGCTGGTATTCGACATCGGTGAGTGTCTGCGCGGGGGCGACCGTGATCGAGTCGCCGGTGTGCACGCCCATCGGATCGAAGTTCTCGATCGAGCAGATGATCACGCAGTTGTCGGCCTTGTCACGCATGACTTCGAGCTCGAACTCTTTCCAGCCCGAGATCGACTCCTCGATCAGGATCTCGTCGATCGGGCTGCACTCGATACCGAAGGCTGCGGCCTTCTCGAACTCCTCCATCGTGTGGGCCATGCCCGTGCCGCGGCCACCGAGAATGTAGGCCGGTCGAATGATGATCGGAAGGCCGACCTCGGCCACGACCTTTCGCGCCTCCTCCATCGTGTGAGCGGTACCGGAGCGAGCAACTTCGAGCCCGATCTCCTGCATCGCGACCTTGAACCGTTCGCGGTCCTCCGCGGTCGCGATCGCCTCGGCGTCGGCGCCGATCAGCTCGCAACCGTGCTTCTCGAGAATGCCCGCTTCGGCAAGCTCCATCGCCAGGTTCAGACCGGTCTGGCCGCCCAGCGTCGGCAACACCGCATCGGGTTGTTCTTTCTCGATGATCTTCTCGATCACGGCGACATCGAGCGGCTCGACGTAGGTCGCGTCGGCGAAGTCGGGGTCGGTCATGATCGTCGCAGGATTCGAGTTGGCCAGAATGACTCTGTACCCCTCTTCGCGCAGCACGCGGCACGCCTGCGTTCCCGAGTAGTCGAACTCGCAGGCCTGCCCGATCACGATCGGGCCGGAGCCGATGATGAGGATCGACTCGATGTCGGTGCGCTTCGGCATCAGGCTGTCTCCGCGTCCATGTTGTCGCTCGACGCGATGGCCGAGGCGCTCGCACCCGCCTGGGAATCCATCAGTTGGGCGAACTCGTCGAAGAGGTATCGACTGTCGTGCGGCCCGGGGCCCGCTTCAGGGTGATATTGCACGCTGAAGACCGGCAACTCGTTGTGGGCCAGGCCTTCGAGAGCGCCGTCGTTCAGACACACGTGGGTCTCGGTCACATTGGGCACCGAGCCCATCTCAACGGCGAAGTTGTGGTTTTGGCTCGTGATCTCGACCTTGCCCGTCCGCATGTCCTGGACGGGCACGTTGCCGCCGTGATGGCCGAACTTCATCTTGAAGGTCTTCCCGCCGAGCGCCAACGAGAGCACCTGGTGGCCGAGACAGATGCCGAAGATCGGCACGTTGCCGATGAGCTGCGGCAACTCGGTCACGATGCTGCCCGCTTCTTCGGGGTCACCAGGGCCGTTGGAGAGGAAGACACCGTCGGGGTTCATTGCGAGCACGTCGGCTGCCGGAGTGTCGGCCGGCACCACGGTGACGGTCGCAAGCTCACCCAAGTGACGCAGCATGGTCTCCTTCACACCGAGGTCGTAGGCCACGACGTTTCGAGGTCCACTCCCGGTGGTGTACGCCTGCTGAGTGGTGACCTGACTGACGAGGTCGATGCCCGCGGTGCCGGGGTCGGCCTGCGCGGCCGCCCGCAGCAGGGTCTCGTCGGCGGTTCCGAAGGCGCCCGGCATGGCGCCGCTGTCGCGGATGTGACGCGTGAGGCGACGGGTGTCGATACCGGCGATGCCGGCGACGTTGTGGGAGCGCAGGAAGGACTCGAGGTCGCCTTCGGCCCGCCAACTGCTGTGGCGGCGCGCGAGGTCGCGGATGATGACGCCGCGACAGTGCGGACGCTTGGCCTCGTCGTCGGTCGCGTTCACGCCGTAGTTCCCGATGTGCGGGTAGGTGAAGGTGATGATCTGCCCCGCGTAGGAGGGATCAGTGATCACTTCCTGGTAGCCCGACAGAACCGTGTTGAACACGACCTCGCCGGACGCGATGCCATCAACCGGATCGGCGCCGATGCCCTCACCCTCGAACACCTCGCCATCGGCGAGGACGAGTTGGTACTCGCGAATCTCACTACTCATTGTGTGCTGCTCATCTACCGCTGCGCTTCTCCGTCGATCACCACTGCTTCGCCTCTCAGGATCGTGTGCCGAACTCGACCGCGAACGGCCATGCCCTCGTACGGCGTGTTGTTGCTCCGGCTCGCCATGGCATCGCCCGAGACGGTCCATGTCGTGTTCGGGTCGATGATGGCAAGATTCGCGGGCGTTCCCTCCGCAATTGGACCGCCATGGTCGCTTTGCACTCCGGCGATCGCCGCTGGTCGCCAACTCATCGCCGCGAGCAGCGCTTCGATCGGCATGTCGAGATGCGTGTTGGCGATCGCGAAGGCCGTTTCGAGGCCGAGCATTCCGGGGGGAGCGTCAGCGAAGGTCTGCTCTTTGTCCTGCGGTGTGTGGGGCGCGTGGTCCGTCGCGATGGCATCGATCGTGCCGTCGATCAGACCGTCCTTGACGGCAACCACGTCGGCATCGGTCCGCAGCGGCGGATGCACCTTGTAGAGCGGGTCATAGTCGGCGCAGCAGGCATCGGTCAGGCAGAAGTGGTGCGTCGCCGCTTCCGCGGTGACGGGCAGACCTGCAGCTTTCGCGGCCCGGATCATGGCGACCGAACCGGCTGTGGACATGTGCTGGAAGTGCACGCGGGTGCCGGTGAGGCGAGCCAGCGCGATGTCGCGCATCACCATCAGTTCCTCGGCCTCGGCCGGCTGACCGGGAATACCGAGTCGACTCGACCACTCGCCCTCGTGCATGTAGGTGCCCTCGCTCAGCGCGTTGACCTCGCAATGCTGGGCCAACACGATGGGTTGCCCGCCCGAGAGGTGAGCGAGCGATCCCGCGTATTCGAGCGCGGTGCGCATCAGCTTCTCGTCCTGCACCCCCGTGCCGTCGTCGGTGAAGATGCGCACGCCGAGCTTCACGAGCTCGGCCATCGGCGTGAGCGCGTCGCCGCCTCGACCGACGGTGATGGCCGCCGACGGGCGAACATCACAGATCGTGTCGGCCGCGAGGTCGATCACTTCGCGCACCACCGACGCGCAGTCCATGGCCGGTGTGGTGTTGGGCATGGCAATCACCGAAGTGAAGCCACCGAGCGCGGCGCCGCGGGCGCCGGTTTCGATCGTCTCGGCTTCTTCCTTGCCGGGTTGTCGGAGATGCACGTGGAGGTCGACCAGGCCCGGCGAGACGACACAGTCGGTCGCGTCGAGCGTGGTGTCTCCATCGAGCGAGTCGCCGACGGCGAGCACCGTCCCGTCATCGGAAACGACGACATCAGCCCGCCGCGACCCGTTCTGGTCGATGACGGTGCCGCCCTTGATCGCAGTCGTTCGGTTGCCGCTCATGCGACATCGGCCCTTTCGTCGACGAGGTCGAGGCCCGACCCCAAGAGGAGATACAGCACGGCCATCCGCACCGCGATGCCGTTCGTGACTTGCTCGGTGATCACCGCGTTGGGGCGGTCAGCCACTTCGCCGGCGATCTCGACCCCGCGATTCATCGGCCCCGGGTGCATGATCAGCGCGTCGTCGCCGAGACGAGAAGCTCTCGCGGCGGTGAGACCGTATTCCTCATGAAACTCTCGCAATGTCGGCACCACGGCCTGGTGCTGCCGCTCGATCTGCATGCGCAGCAGATAGCAGATGTCGATGTCGTCGATGACCTCGTCGAGATCGTGGGTCACCTTGACGGGCCACCCCTCCAGGTTGGGCGGAAGGAGCGTCTGCGGAGCCACGAACGTGACTTCGGCTCCCAGAGTCGCGAATCCGATCGCGTTCGAGCGGGCGACTCGAGAATGCTTGATGTCGCCCACGATGGCGATGCGGCGGCCATCGAGGCTGCCGAGGTGCCGCGTCGCGGTGTAGAGGTCGAGGAGCGACTGCGTGGGGTGCTGATGCCAGCCGTCGCCGGCATTCACGACGCTGGCATCGGTCCATTCGGTGATGCGATGCGGAGCGCCGGCGCCGCGGTGGCGCACCACGATCCCGTCGACGCCCATAGCGGAGATCGTCTTTACCGTGTCGCGCAGGGACTCACCCTTGCTGACCGACGATGAACCAACGCTGAAGTTCATGCTGTCGGCCGAGAGTCGCTTGGCTGCGGTCTCGAAGGACAGCCGAGTCCGGGTGGAATCTTCGTAGAAGAGCCACGCAATGGTCTTGCCGCGCAGGGCAGGAACCTTCGGAATCTGACGCTCGCTCACCTCGGCGAACGACTCGGTGAGATTGAGGATCTGCTCGATCTCGTCTCGGTCGAGATCGGCCATGGAGAGCAGGTGCCGCATCGCACTCATGAGACATCTCCGAGATCGACGCCTTCGTCGTGGACATCAACCAACTCGTCGCGCCTCGTCGGGAGGTTCTTACCGACGAAGTCGGGGCGAATCGGGAGCTCTCGATGACCTCGATCCACCATCACCGCCAGCTGAATCGCCTGGGGTCGTCCGTAGCTGTGGATCGCGTCGAGCGCGGCGCGCACGGTGCGGCCCGTGTAGAGCACATCGTCGACCAGGACGATCACCTTCCCGGACGGATCACCCGGGATCTCGGTGACTGCCTCGGGCATGACCGGCCGCAAGCCGAAGTCGTCTCGATGCATGGTGGCATCGAGGCTCCCGACGGGCACTTCGCTGCCCTCGATCTCTCGAATGTCGTCGGCCAGGTGCCGGGCGAGGGCGACTCCACCGGTCTGCAGACCGATGATCATCAGATCACCGGCACCGTGGTTTCGTTCGAGGATCTCATGGGCCATTCGCCGAACCGCACGGTGCACATCGTCGGATGTCATCACCCGCGTGCGAGCCTGGAATTCGCCGCCACTCGGCGGCGTTGCCAGGCGACGTTCTCGCTCTGCCACGTTGTCCTTCTTTCGTCCGTATGAGCCTCTCCGGACTCATTTCACGGTCGAGAGGGCAACGTACCAGACGCGCGCCCGGGTACCCCGCGCGGATCGCTGTGGATTTCGCGCGAATCTGCCGATGAGTGCCTATGCGCACTGTTCGCACTCTCCTCGCGATCCTCCTCGCTCTCTCGGTGAGCGGATGCGCCGATCCACTCGACGACCCTGAGGGCATCCTTCCGGCCGTACTCGATGCCGACGTTGTGTGCAGCAACACCTCGATCGTGCTGTCCGTGGACGAAGGCAGCGACTACTGGATGACCGAGGACACCCGACCCGCCGAGTGGGCAGGAGACATCTCGGGCACGTTCAGATGGGTCGGTCTCGAAGGCCGATTTGTGGCCGCCGACGGCACCGCAATGGACTACTTCCGGCTCGGCGAGGGGCAGTTCTCCGCCCATGGGTGTGCCATCTAACGGGAGCGGCGCCACACCCCAGGCGCGAGGGGCAGGAATCCCGCCGCGCGGGCGACCGATTCCGACGCGCCGTGACCCTCTCGAATCTCGGCGAGCACGTGATCCAGCGCCCCGTCGTTCAGCGCCCAGTCGACGACCAGAGCCACGGCAGCGCTCGCGACACCTACGCCGCGAGCCTCCTCGTGCACCCACCAGCCCGTGAGTGCGGCGCGGCGCTCGTTGTCGAATCGGGAAAACCCCACCTCCCCGAGCACGTGGTCGTCGTCGGCGGCCGCGATCACGAGATCGAACGCGACGCCGGCGAGTCGTCGCCCATCACACCCTTCGATCCATCGGCGAGCAGCGGCCTTCGTCCGATCGGGCGGCGGTACGGAGCCCGCGATGATGGCCTCGTCCTGCCACGCTCTTGCCAGCGATGGGGCATCCGCCGACCGCCAGGGGCGCACGCGGAACGTCTCGGTTGCGAGGTCGGGCACCTCGAGAACGATGCCCGCGGTGTTCACGCCTCGTCGGGCCGCAGCTCGTTGGCGATGGAGCGCAACACGCCGTTGAGGAACCGAGGCGAGTCTTCGCCGCAGTATTGCGTCGCGAGTTCGACTGCTTCACTGAGCACCGCTCCGGTGGGCACGTCGGGTCGGGACCGAAGCTCCCAGGTGGCCATGCGGGCGATCACCCGGTCGACGATCGCCATGCGCTGAATCGTCCACCCGGTGAGGTTGCGGCCGATCACTTCGTCGAGCTCGGTCCGCGACGAGTCGACACCCTCGACCATCTCGACGGCGTAGTCCTCAAGCGGAAGGTCACGCTGCTCGAGCGTGTCGGCTACGGGTGCGCTGGTCAGCTCGGTCTCGTACAGAAACGAGAGCGCTTCTTCGCGGGCCTCGCGGCGGCCGCCGATCGCGCTCACGCGCGACTGAGGTATTCCCCGGAGCGCGTGTCGATCTTGACTCGCTCCCCGGGCTCGATGAAGAGCGGCACCTGGATGACGAGGCCGGTCTCGAGAGTGGCCGGCTTGGTGCCACCCGAGGAACGATCGCCCTGAAGGCCCGGTTCGGTCTCGGCGATGTTCAACTCGACCGACGCGGCGATGTCGGTGCCGACGATCTCGGTGCCGAACATCAGCAGAACCGCGGTCGACCCGTCGACGATGTAGTTGCCGGTGTCACCAAGCGCTTCGGGTGACACGTTGGTCTGCTCGTAGGTCTCGTTGTCCATGAAGACGTAGTCGTCGCCGTCCTTGTAGAGGAAGTTCATGTCGCGCTTGTCGATGGTGGCGCGTTCGACCTTCTCACCGGCTCGGAAGGTGCGCTCCACCGTGCCGCCGGCGCGCACGTTGCGGAGACTGGTGCGAACGAACGCGTGACCCTTGCCCGGCTTGACGTGTTGGAAGTCGACGATCTGGAACAGCCCATCGTCGAGCTCGAGGGTCATGCCGTTCTTCAGATCGTTGGTGGTGATGGTGGGCACGACGAGCTCCTGGCTACTTCAGCGAAATCTTTGGGGAACGGGTGAGCGCACGACAGCCGTCGTCGGTGACGACCACCATGTCTTCGACCCGGACACCGCCGACGCCGGGAAGGTAGATCCCGGGCTCGACGGTGATGACCTGGCCGGGCTGGAGGATAGCGCTGTTGCCGCCCCGCACCGAGGGGAGCTCGTGGATGTCGAGTCCGACGCCGTGACCCGTCCCGTGCCCGAATTCGGCGCCATAGCCCTCGTCGGTGATCAGGTCGCGACAGGCGCGATCAATGTCGCCCACCGCGACACCGGCCCTGACCGACGCAACGCCTGCTGCTTGAGCCCTGGTGACGAGATCATGGATCGTGCGAGCGGTCTCGTCCGGCGCGCCGATCATGAACGTTCGGGTCATGTCGCTGCGGTAGGCATCAACGACCGAACCGGCGTCGATCACCACGAGGTCGCCCTCCTCGAACGGTCGAGTCGAGGGCCGAGCGTGCGGCAGCGCCGCGTTGGGCCCTCCGGCGACAATGGTCTCGTAGGCCGGGCCCGACGCTCCTCGGGCCCGCATGCCGTCGTCGAGTGCGTTCGCCAAGTCCCGCTCAGTGGTGCCGACCACGAGCATCGAGTCGACCTCGGCCAACACGGAATCGACAATCTCGGCCGCGCGTTGCATCCGCGCCAGTTCGGCATCGTCCTTCACGCTGCGCAGCTCGGTGATGAGCGCGTGCGTCGGGACCAGGTCCCGATCGACGGCCGACGCCCAGCGGTGCTGATCCGCCCATGTGATGTCGTCTGCTTCCAGGCCGATCGCCGTGGAGTCGGCCATCAGGCCGGACCCCTCGCTCACCAGGTCAGCGCTGATCAGGATGTCGATGTCGGCGCCTGCCTCGGAGATCTGCTCCGGCGCTTGCGTCGCGTAGCGGCTGTCGGTGATCAACGTCGCGGAGTCGGGCCTGATCAAGAGCACTCCGTGGGAGCCGGTGAATCCCGCACACCATCGAACATTCACAAGGTTCGTGATGACGAGTCCGTCGACGTCAGCATCGTCCATGGCGACTCGGACGCGAGCAAGACGGCCGTCGACGCGGAGCGGCGGGAGGCCTTCGGTCACGCCAACAGCTTTGCCATGGCCTCGGCCGCGAGGCGGTACCCGTCGCCCCCGAATCCCGAGATCGACCCGGTCGCGACCGGACTCACCACGGAGGTGCGTCGCCATGGTTCGCGCGCGTCCGGGTTGGACAGGTGCAATTCGATGATCGGACCGTCAAACGCAGCGAGCGCGTCGTGGATTGCCCAGGACGAGTGGGTGAACGCGCCGGGGTTGATGATGATTCCGGAATTCTCGACTCGTGCGGTGTGGATGGCGTCGATCAGGTCGCCTTCATGGTTCGACTGCAGGTAGGCCACATCGAATCCGAGTCGCTCACCGGCTTCGATCGACGTCTGCACGTGATCGTCGAGGGTGGCGGTGCCGTAGACATCAGGCTCTCTGGAACCCAACAGATTCAGATTCGGACCGTGGAGCAGCAGAACGGTGGGTCGAGTCATCGGATGGCCTCCAAGGCAGCAGCGAGAATGTCACGATCGACACCGACGACGGTTTCCACACCGTTGTCGCCGTCGAGCACGAGAGTGATGCCGTCGATCGCCTTCTTGTCGCGGCTGAACAGGTCGAGCAGCTCCGCCGGATCGAGATCAGGCGGAAGCTTGTGAGGGAGGTCATAGGCCGACAGCACCCGGCGGTGCTCGGCCATTCTTGCCTCGTCGATGCGGCCGAGGCGCAGCGCGACCTCGCCCGCGTAGGCGATGCCGACCGCCACTGCCTCACCGTGGCGGAGGTCGTAGTCGCCGGCCGTCTCGATGGCGTGGGCGAGGGTGTGGCCGTAGTTGAGGATCGCCCGTCGACCGCCCTCTCGTTCGTCGGCGGCAACCACATCGGCCTTGATCTGCACACACGCAGCGACTCGTTCTTCGATGTCGAGAGCGTCGAGCTGCCCCCCACCGAGGAAGTGATACTTCGCGACTTCGCCGACCCCGCTCTGGAACTCACGAATCGGAAGAGTCTTCAACGTGTCGGTGTCACACAGCACCGCCGACGGCTGCCAGAACGCACCCACCAGGTTCTTGCCTTCCGGAAGGTTGACACCGGTCTTGCCGCCGATGGCGGCATCGACCTGGCCGAGCAGCGTGGTTGACACCGTCACGAACCGGATCCCGCGGTGGTACACGGCGGCCACAAACCCCGCGAGGTCGGTGACGACACCGCCGCCGACACCCACGATCGCATCAGCTCGCGTGAAGCCGGCATCGGCCATCTGCCGACAGATCCCTTCCACGACGGCGAGCGACTTGGCCGCCTCTCCGTCGGGGACGTTGATGAGTTCGTGATCGACTCCCGGATCCACACCCCAAGGGATGTCCTCCTGCGTGATCACAGCCACGCGCTTCACTCCGTCGGGGATGGCCTCGGGAAGCAGCTCGCGCACCCCTGAGCCCACGTGGACGGGGTAACCGCGATCTTCGAGGGGCACCTGGATCGTGATGGTCACGCCGACACTCCCTCCAGGGCGGCAACGATCGCGTCGACGCAGTCGGAGTGGCGCATCTCGGTGGTGTCGACTCGCACATCGGCAACCTCGAGGTAACCGGGCCCGCGCTCGGCGATCTTTTCCTGCAACGACGATCGAATGTCGTCGCCGAGCAGCGGCCTGTTTCGACCTGATCCCACTCGTTTCACGAGGGCGTCGATCGAGCCATCGAGCCAAACGACCAGCGCACCAGACGACTGGAGCCGCTCGCGATTCTCGTCGACCACGACGATGCCACCACCCGTCGAGACCACCGACGGTGACGCCAGCGCTTGCTCCAGCGCGGCCGACTCGCGCTCGCGAAAACGGCGCTCTCCCTCGACTTCGAACAACTCGGGTATCGACCGGTCGGCGGTGCGGGCGATGAGATCGTCGGTGTCGATGTGACGCAAACGGAGACGCTGCGCAAGGGCGCGGCCGACCGTCGACTTTCCGGACCCCATGGGCCCGACGAGAACGACGGCGCGAGACGACACGCCAAGAAGGGTACCGGTGCACCACCACCCCGCCGGGATGGGTTTCTTCACGCTTGCGGATCCGTCGGGAACCGGGAAGGCTCTCCCCCTCACCAGTAGGCGAAATCGCCGGAGGTCAGACCCATGACAGTCGCACTCATCACCGGCACGAGCACCGGCATTGGCCAGTCGACTGCTTTACGGCTGGCACGCGACGGGCATCACGTCGTCGCGACGATGCGCAATCCCGATGCCGGCGCACCGTTGATCGAAGCACGCGAGGCCGAAGGGTTCGCCCTCGATGTCGCTGCTCTCGACGTCAACGACGCCGATGCGTGTGCGGCCGTTGTCGAAGCCACTCAGCGAGACGTCGGGCCGATCGACATTCTGGTCAACAACGCGGGAATCGGCGGAATGAAGGCGGTCGAGGACACCACGGATGCGGACTGGACCGAGATGCTCGACACCAATGTGGTGGCGCCGATGCGGCTGACACGTCTCGTCCTCCCCTCCATGCGAGAGCGACGAACCGGATCGATCGTCAACATCACCTCAGTCGCGGGAAAGCTGGCGTTCGCGCCGCAAGGCCCCTACGCGGCGTCGAAGTTCGCTCTCGAGGCGGCCAGCGAGTCACTCGCCCAAGAGGTCGCGTCGTTCGGCATTCGCGTCGCCATCATCGAGCCCGGGGTGATACTCACGCCGATCTTCTTCAAGGGCGACCCCGAGCCTCCGGCCGGCACCCACTACGCCCACTCCTACGAGCGACTCACGCGGATGTTCACCTCGGGGCTGCAGAGCCCGACGATGCCGGAGGTTGTCGCCGACACCATCTCCGAGGCGATTTCCACCGACACGCCAGTTCTCCGCTATCCCGTCGGTGACGACGCCCACCAGCTACTCGCCGGCCGAACGGCCATCAGCGATGAGACCTACGTGGGGCTCGGCAACGAGATGCCGATCGATGAGTTCGTGGCGGCCTTCGCCGACACCTTCGGCATCGAGATCTGATCAGATGAAGCTGTCGGCGAAGTAGGCGACCACGACCGTTCCGGCCGCCAGGGCCGGTCCGAACGGCATCGACTGTGCGAGCAGACGCTTGGGCTGGCCGTCGCTGGCCTCGGGGTCGGGCATCACTTCACGAGCAAGTCGCCGACGGAGAACCGCGATCAGCAATCCTCCGATCACGCCGGTCAGGCATGACAGCAGAAGCGCGTAGAAGACGAGTCGAATGACCGGGGTCCACCCCACCCAGACCGACCCAGCGGCCCACCCGAGCTGAAGTCCGAGGAGCAGCGCGAGCTTCACATCACCGAACCCCATGCCTCGCGGCGAGATCAGATGCATCACCAGCAGCAACCCGGCGTAGATGGCCATGCCACCCAGCGCCTTGGTGATCGCTGAGGGGTGGTCGATGGCAATGCCGGCGACCACGATGGTGGCGAGCGACAGGCCGAGCGCTGGGAAGACGATCCGGTCGGGCAGGCGGTAGACGTACATGTCGATGACCGACAACGCCATGGCCGCGGTAACGAGAACCAGCGGCGGCAGAACCGTCCACTCCCACCCGTACTTGGCGGCAACAGCCACCCACAGGAGCATCGTCACGATCTCGACGATCGGGTAGGCAGGCGTGATCGGATCGCCGCAGTGCCGGCACGCGCCACGTTGTCGCAGCCAAGAGACGACCGGAATCGTCTCGGTCGCTCCCAACGAATGCTCGCAGAACGGGCATCGTGAACCGAGCGTGAGCGGCGCCTTGTCGGGGATCCGGTCGACGAGCATCGTCACGAATCCGCCGACCACCAGCCCGATCGGGATAGCGAGGAGTATGACCATGAGGTCCATGAGGAATGGACCCTAGGGTCCGCAGCTCAGCTGTCGACGGAACCCAGGAACTTCAGCAGAAGTCCGCGGTTGACGCTGTCATCTTCTGCCTCGACGGCAGCCAACGCAGCATCTCGTTCGGCATCGGTGGTGGCCTTGGCGGCAGCGGCGACGGCCTTGGCGGCCTTCGGGCTCAGGTTGGCGAGCTGGCGGGCCATCTCAGCCGGGTCGAGTTCGTCGTCACCATCGATCGGAGCCGGAGCACCAGCGAAGATGTCCTCGGATCCTGCGTCGTCGGTGTCCGTCGAGAACTCGTCGAGCGGGTCGCCGGCCGAGAGCAAGGGGTCGACCGCGTCGTCGGTCGACGAGAGTGCCGCGAGGCTGGGCTCGGTGCTGCCGTCGAAGGACGTCTCGTCGTCGCTGCCGAAGCTCGGCGCGTCGTCGAGGGCATCGAGTTCGTGGAGCAGCGCCTCGGGCTCACCTGGAGTGGCGTCTTCGAAGACGGGGGCCTCAGCGACATCGTCGCTCAGCTCGGGCTCGAGGTCTGCCTCATCGACCGGTTCGGGCTCGAAGCTGGCCGGGGCGGGAAGACCAGCGGGCTCATCGATGAGGTCGACTAGGCCGAGCTCGAGCAGTTCCTTCACGAGACGACATGAGTCGATCTCGTTGAGGGCGAGCGACTCGGCGACGGCGCCGACTTGCGCGCCGGATCCGATCGCAGAGATGCCGCTCCAGCGATGTTGGTCGACCATCACGTCGGGACCCTCGAGTGCAGGGCGCAGACCGACCCACACGTCGAGCGAGGGAATGACCTCTTCGATGGCACGCCATTCGACGAGCATGTTCTCTGCCGCGCCGAGCACCGGCTCGAGCGCCGCCGGGGTCGAAGCGTTGGGCGCAGTCGCGTCAGCTTCGAAGGTAAACGACCCGGCCGCGAAACGCAGCAGACCGAAGACCACTTCCTCGTTGGTCGGTTCTTGGGTGACGGCGGAGGCGAGCTCCGTCGCGACTACCTCACCCGAGTCGACCCAGACGCTTCCCGAACCACGGTCGCCCGTGATGCGGAGTCGGCCTGTCTTCGCGGTGGACGCGAGAAGCCTTAGTACGTCGGGTAGGGCAAAGGTGTCGAGTGTGCCCGAAAGCGCCACGGTGACCTCCGAAAGTCGTGCGAACAACTGACCATCGGCACGTGCTACGTGGGAAGTGAGGACTACGCGGATTTGTTCGCGACGGCTTTACGCATCGCGGAAACCGGCGCTTCGATACCGGTCCACAGCGTGAAGGCGAGCGCGGCCTGGTGAATGAGCATCGAGAGCCCGTTGTGGGCCTCGACCCCTGCCGCGCGAGTCGACCGCAACCAGGCGGTTTCGAGAGGGTCGTAGACCAGATCAACGACGATCTGACCGCCGTCGAGCAGCGACGGGTCACACGGCATCGAGGCGTCGAGGCCCATGCCGATGGGCGTCGCGTTGACGACGATGTCGGCGGTGGCAATGTCGGCGGTGTCGCCGACACTTCCGACTGGTCCTGCGAGCTTCGCTGCCGCTTCGGCTCGATCCGCGCTGCGGTTGACCACGATCACCCTCGAGGCCCCGGCGTCCGCACAGGCGTGGATCACGGCTCGCGCCGCCCCGCCGGCTCCGATCACGGCGACGCTTCGGCCCTTCACCTCAGCGTCGGCATCGTCGAGCAGGCCGGCGAGGAAGCCACCTCCGTCGGTGTTCTCGGCTCGTAAACGGCCGTCTGAAAGCGGGACGAGGCAGTTGGCTGCGCCGAGAGCGGCGACGGACTCGGAACGTTCGTCGGCGACCTCCGCGGCAACGGCTTTGTGGGGCATTGTCACCGACATGCCCCCGAGCCCGAGGGTGCGCATCGCGGCGACCGCCGCCGCCCCGTTGCCGGCAGCGACCGGCAGCGCGACATAGACCCAGTCGAGACCCTCGGCATCGAACGCCGCGTTGTGCAGCGTCGGCGACAACGAATGCCGAACCGGATCACCGATGACCGCGGCGACGGTGGTCGCGCCGGTGGTCATCCGCAACCGAGATTCTTCGCGACGCAGATCTCGACGTTGGCCTCATGCTCGGCATTGGTGACGGCAAAGGAATGCGAGCCGTCCTCGTCGGTGAGCACGTAGAACAGCCAGTCGCCGACCTCGGGGTTGATCGCTGCCTCGAGGGAGAGGGCGCCAGGTGCGGCAATCGGTGTCGGCGGGAGCCCCGCGTTCTCGCGCGTGTTCCACGGATTCGAAGCATCATCGAGAATCGACCGCGTGAGATCCTGACAGGAGATGTTGGCTCCGTAGCAAATTGATGCGTCGACGCCGAGCGGCTCGTTCTGAAGGAGTCGGTTCCAGATCACCCGACTGATCTTGGGGCGATCCTCGGGCACCTTTGCTTCCTCTTCGATCAGAGAGGCGATGATCACCAGGTCGTACTCATCCAGTCCCAGCTCGATGGCCTCTGCCGGCAGACCATTCGACTCGTCGAGGAGCCGATCGAGACGCGCGTCCATCTCGGTCGTCATGCGGCTCACCATTCGCCGTTCGTCGGTGATCACGCTCTCCGGCACGTCGTAGAACGCCGGGAACAGCAAGCCCTCGTGTGGCCAGAAGACTGCGTTCTCTTCGCGTACGTAGGACGAGAACAGCTCCGGATCGGCGAGAGCCTCCAAGAGTTCGTCACGATCGAACAGGTCGTTCTCTTCGAGGAGTCGATCAACTGTCTGAGCAACAGTGAGGCCCTCGGGGATACGAACCTTGAAGACCTGGGGAACGATCGGACCCTCGGCCAGCTCGTCGATCACCTGTTGGTAGGTCATGTTTTCGAACAGTTCGTAGTCGCCGGCCTGGAACTGCACCTCGGTGTCGCACGACAAGAAGCCCGTAATCGTGATCTCGCCGCCATTGGGCACGTCGCAGCGAAGCCAGTAGCGAAACACCGTGGCGTTGTTGATGATGTCGGCATCGGCCAGCTTGGTCGCCACGTCGTTGACCGCGGCACCGCTTTGGATCGTGAAGGGGATTGCATCGCCGTGATCGCCACCAGAGTCGATCTGATCGTCGATCCAGCCGTAGACGCGGTTGCGAGCCGTCACGATGACAAACAACACCACCACGATGAGGCCGATGATTCGAAGGAATCCTCCCCAGCTGGTGCGGTAACGAACCCAGTTGCGGTCCTCCGCGTCGTAGCGCGGGTCGACGAGCGGCGATCCACCGGGGTCGTCCTCGAAGACGTACTCGACACCATTCGCGTCGTATCCAGCGGACACCACGACTCCCGGAGGGGCGGCGTAGTCGGGCAGAGCAACGATCGGCACCTCTTCGCCGTCGGGACCGACCGCCATCGGCGGGGGTGCGCTCGGGGCGGCTTGCGCGGGACGGACCACGCGAGTGGCCGGACGCCGGGGTTCTTCGGCCGGAATGAGCGGGACGTTCGTTGCACTCGGCGGTGTGGGTGGCGGCTTCGCCGCCTCGGGAATCTCGTCGTCGGCTTGTCCGGTGAGGAACGCGGCAAAGTTGCGCTTCGGCTTGCGCTTGTCAGCCACGGGGCATGCCTCCGTCGAGCCATGCCTGCAGCATCACGGCTGCGGCCACTTTGTCGACCACACGGCGGCGGGCGTCTGCCTTCATCTGCTGTTCCATGAGGGATCGCTCCGCGGTGACGGTCGTCAGCCGTTCATCGTAGGGAACAACGGGCACGTCAAGGGTGTCGCCCAGCACCTTTGTTTCGGAGAGGTACTTCTTCGCCTGTGGACCCATCGATCCGTCCATGTTGTAGGGCAGGCCGACAACCACGATCTCGACCTCCCATTCGTCGACGAGTTCGGCGATCGCCCGGTGCTCGCGCTGGCGATCCCCGGAGCGCTTGAGCACCTCGATGGGCATGGCGAGCGTGCCGTCGGAGTCGCTCACGGCCACACCGATCCGCTTGCTGCCCAGGTCGAGCCCGAGGGCCCGCATCTCAGCTGATCCCAGCCGCGGCGCGGGCCTGGTCGAGCGCCTCGTCGAGCGCGGCGACATCCTTGCCGCCCGCGACGGCGAGATCATCGGCTGCCTTACCGCCGCCGCCGATGGTCTTCTTCGCCTCGTCGATCAGCACACCGGCATTGTGCGGACTTTCCGGCGTGACCGCGGCGGCCAGGGCCACTCCCCCGCCATCGAGCTCGGCCCCAAGGACGACCGCATGCACGCTCTCCTGGTCGCGAACGGAAACGGCGAGGTCACGCAGACCGTTGCGGTCGACTCCATCGACGCGAGCGACGACGACACCGTCCGTAGCCTGGCCGGCCAACGCCGGAGCCTGACCCACGGCCATCTGCTGCTTGAGTTTGCCAACCTCGGTGCGAAGCGCCTTGGCCTCGGCCTGCAGACGTTGGATGCCATCGGCCAGCTCGTCGGGCTGCACGCTCAACGCGCGAGCCGCGGCTGACGCCGTCGCGTCGATGCTGCGCATGAGTTCGATTGTCGCCATACCCGTGACGGCTTCGATTCGACGGATGTTGCTTCCGATCGACCCCTCGGAGACGACTCGTAGAGCACCGATGTCGCCGAGAGCCCGCACGTGGGTGCCGCCACACAACTCGGTGGAGTTCGGGCCGGCTTCGAGCACTCGCACGACATCACCGTATTTGTCGCCGAAGAAGGCAATCGCGCCGAGTTTCTGCGCTTCGTCCATCGTGGTCTCGAAATGACGGCACGACGGATTGCTGATCACTTCGCGGTTGACGAGATCCTCGACCTCGGTGATTTGTTCCGCAGTAACGGCTTCATAGTGGCTGAAGTCGAAGCGCAGACGATCAGGGCCGACCCATGATCCCTGCTGCTTCACGTGGTCGCCGACCACCTTGCGCAGCGCCCAGTGGAGGAGGTGGGTGGCCGTGTGGTTGCGCCGAATCGCGGCGCGACGATCGTTGTCGATCGACGCGGTGGCGCGCTGAGCGACTTCGAGCGAGCCGCTGGTCGCCGTGATCTCGTGGACAGTGAGACCGGGAACGCCGGCTCGCGTGTCGCCGATCGTGACCTCGCCGGTCTCGGTACGAATGGTGCCCGTGTCGCCGATCTGGCCACCCGACTCGGCGTAGAAAGGTGTCCGATCCAGGACCACGACGTGGTCGTCGACGTGGAGGATGGTTGCCTCGCTGACGGCCTCGTCGCGGCCGGTGAAGACGGTCTCGCCGTGGGCATCGACAAGGGCAACGAGACTGCCAGTGTCGGCCACTGCGGCGACCTTGCGAGCGTCCTTGGCCCGCTTCTGCTGATCGGCCATCGCGACCTGGAAGCCGTCGACGTCGACCTCGACCCCGCGCTCACCCGTGATCTCTTGCGTCACTTCCAGCGGGAACCCGTAGGTGTCGTGAAGGAGAAACGCGGTGTCGCCAGGAAGCGGCTGACCCGCACCGAGGCCATCGAGCTTGTCGTCGAGAATCGCCTGGCCGGTCCGCAGAGTCTCACGGAATCTGACTTCTTCGCGGTCGATGACGTCGCGGATGAAGCTGTGATTCTCGACGAGGTCGGGATAGTCGGCGCCCATCACGTCGATCACCGCGTCGACCATGCCGCCCATCACGGGAGTCTCGACGCCGAGGATGTAGGCGTGGCGAACGGCGCGGCGAAGAATCCGACGCAGCACGTAGCCGCGGGCCTCGTTGGATGGGAACACGCCATCGCTGACCAGCATCGATGTGCTGCGGGCGTGGTCGGCGAGGATGCGCAACGAAACCAACGCCTCCGGGCCGGAGGTGTCGGGGTTGACGCCCGTCAGTTCTGCCGCCGCACCCTGCAGCGTGTGCAACTCATCGGTGTCCCAGACGGAGTCGACGCCCTGCAAGACGGAGACGGTGCGCTCCAGCCCCATGCCGGTGTCGATCGACGGCCTGGGCAGCGGGGTCTTTGTGCCGTCCTCGGCCTGATCGAACTGCATGAACACGAGATTCCAGATCTCGATGAACCGCTCCTCGTCGCCGTGCTCGGGGCCGCCATCGGCGCCGAAGTCAGGGCCCTTGTCCCAGAAGATCTCCGAGGACGGGCCGCACGGACCGGTGTCGCCCATCTTCCAGTAGTTGTCTTCGTCGAGACGTTGGATTCGTTCCGCGGGTACGCCGACTTCGTTCTCCCAGATGTCGGCCGCCTCATCGTCGGAGAGATGGACAGTGACCCACAAGCGCTCGGGATCGAGAGCCAGCACCTCGGTGACGAACTCCCATGCCCACTTGCACGCATCGGACTTGAAGTAGTCGCCGAAGCTGAAATTGCCCATCATCTCGAAGAAGGTGAGATGACGAAGCGTGCGCCCGATCTCGTCGAGATCGTTGTGTTTGCCGCCGGCGCGAACGCACTTCTGGATGGTGATGGCGCGGTCGTAGGGAGCAGTCTCTTCGCCGGTGAAGTAGGTCTTGAACGGGACCATGCCAGCAACGGTGAACAACAGCGTGGGGTCGTGGGGAATCAGGCTCGCGGAGGGCTGATTCGAGTGGCCGCGTTCCACGAAGAAATCCGTGAACGCCTTGCGTACTTCGTTGGCCTTCATGAGTTGAGCAGCCTACCGCCGCACTCTCACCCCAACCCTCAGCTTTCGCGCGGAACGCTCAGTGGCGCGGACGAGACGGGCGGGGACGGTGCGGCGCTTGGCGTGAGGTGGGTTCGGGGGTGAACTCCTGGCGGAGTTCCTGCTCGCGGACCCGCATCGTTTCGACTCCGTCGGCCGCGGCTTCGCGAAGGTCGACCACGACATCGCGGGCGCGGTCGGCGACTTGGCGCGTCTTCTCACCGACGTCGCGCCTTACCTGCTCAGGGGTGTAATGGTCGACGGCACGACGCACCCGCCGCTGCACGTAGACGGAGGTGCTGATGCCGGCGGCGTAGCCAACACCCGACCAGAAGATTCGCTTCACTTGGCTCGACCTCCGACGTCGATGGCGCGGCGTCGCGGCTTGCTACTACGCATTCGCCATGTCGCTCGGCCGGCGCCGGCCACGATCGAAGCTGTCTTGATCAGGGGCGGGGCGACGGCCTTGTAGGCCAGACGAGAAGCGACATCGGCCGTGGTGGAGATTCGCTCGGCCTTGTCGAGAACGGCGTCGACGCGCTCGAGTTCGTCGCCGGCCTTCGTGACAGTGGAGTGGAGGTCATGGACCATGGGCAAAGTCGCGCCGCGGAGATCGTCGACGGTCGACCGCAACTCGCGCAGCGTGCGGACGAGGGCCTGCACGGCGAGCACCATCACGACCACGATGGCGAGACAGACGACCGAAACGATCACGGCGGCAAGGTCGGTGGCGGACATTCCTCCAGTGAACCCGGCCCTCCACGCCGGCTGGGGGATGGTCCCCTAGGCCCCTCGGCCTGGCCAGTCCTTCGCCAATCCACCCTCGTGCCCGTGCGGCGACGGCTCGTAGAACACCGAGCCGGACAATTCCTCAGGCAGATACTCCTGGTCGGCCCATCCGTCAGGGCTCTTGTGGGGATACCGGTAGCCGTCTCCGTGGCCGAGACTCGACGCTCCCTTGTAGTGCGCATCACGAAGATGAGCAGGCACCTCGCCGGTGCCGGCCGAGCGCGCCGCTTCGCGGGCCGCGAAGATGCCCTCGGTCACACGATTCGACTTCGGCGCGGTTGCAAGATGGATGACCGCTTGCGCCAGGTTGAGCTGTGCCTCCGGGAGGCCGACGAATTCCACCGCCTGAGCAGCTGCAGCGGCGACAACCAGCGAGTGCGGGTCGGCCATGCCGACATCTTCCGAAGCCAAGATCACGAGTCGGCGGGCGATGAACCGGGCGTCCTCGCCGGCCTCGAGCATGCGGGCCAGCCAGTAGAGGCCAGCGTCGGCATCGCTGCCGCGAATGCTCTTGATGAACGCGGAGATCACGTCGTAGTGGCCGTCTCGTCCGTAGCGCACGGCCTTCGCGTCGACTGCGCCCTCGGCATCGGGCAGGGTCACGTGCAGGGGCCGGCCGCGTTCCGAAGCCAGCGCGACCGCGACTTCCGTGCCCGTGAGAGCGTGGCGTCCGTCGCCGCCGCTGCGGGCGGCCAGGTGGGCAACGGCTTCGTCGTCGGCGGTTGCTCCCTCGATCTCGAGGCCACGGCGAATCAGTTCGGCGACGTCGTCCTCACCGAGCGCGTGAAGCCGAAAGAGGGTCGATCGAGACATCAGCGGAGGGTTCACCTCGAAGTGTGGATTCTCGGTCGTCGCTCCGATCAGCACGATCAGCCCCTCCTCGACAGCCGGGAGGAGCGTGTCCTGTTGCGCCTTGTTGAAACGGTGGACCTCATCGAGGAAGAGAATTGTTCCCTGACCGCGCTCGCCCAGACGTTGACGCGCCATCGCGATCACTTCGCGGACGTCCTTCACCGAGGCCGTGACGGCCGAGAGCTCCTCGAACACCTTCTCTGTCGTGGTTGCGACAAGGCGGGCCAGGCTCGTTTTCCCGGTTCCGGGGGGACCCCAGAAAATGACCGACGAGAGTCGGTCGTTGTCGATCAACGCCCGCAGAGGTTTTCCTGGCGACAAGAGGTGCCGTTGCCCCACCACATCATCGAGATTGCGGGGTCGCAGCCTGGCCGCAAGCGGCGAACGGCCCTCGAGGCGGGTCTGGGCCGCAGAGCTGAAGAGATCGTCACTCACAGCGGTGACCCTACGTCAGTGCTCAGGCTGAGCAAGCAGTTGCCGATACGAAGAGGGTGAGAGACATCATCCCTTTCATCTTCTGGCCGTGGTTCGGCATCTCGTGCTTCGTTCTCGTGCGCCGACGGGTGACCCGAGGCAGTTGGAAGACCATGGAGGAGCAGGAATCTGCGCCTCCCGTCGACTTCCCGCCACCACCGCCCCTGACCGACCACGAGCCGGCACTCGTCCCGGCCGGCGACATGCCTCGACGTTCGGAGCGACAGCCGGCCGCATCCGCACCCAACCCAGCTCCGGCTGTCATTTCACCGGTCGACTCCGATCGGCCTCGGTCGCGATCGCTGGCCGAGGCCGTCGAAGGGATCACGATGCCGTGCGAGCTCGCTCCGCTCATGGGCAGCGGGCCGCTGGATCCGCGTGAGGTCATGTTCTTCACCGATGGACACGAACCATCGACAGTGGGAGCGGGTCTGTCCGACGAACTCGAACGACTCGGTTACACCATCACGCCTCTCGACGATCGTTCGATCAGAGCCGAACGCGGCCAGGACCTCGTGCAGGCGCGGATGGTCAGCAGCGAGTTGACGTCGGAGGACGTGATGCGTGATCTCCATCCGAGCGCGCCGTCTGGCGCCCTCGTCGTGGAGATGAAACTGACCTGATCCTCAGGTCGCAGGTGGAAGCACCCGCAGCCCGAGATCGTCGAGGTGACCATCATCGATGGGGTTCGGCGCGCTCGTCAGCGGGTCCGCCCCTGATTGCGTCTTCGGGAAGGCGATGACTTCACGGATGTTGGTCTCGCCCGCCAGAATTGCGCTGAGACGATCGATACCGAAGGCGAATCCGCCGTGAGGCGGCGCGCCGAACCGGAACGCGTCGAGCAGGAATCCAAACTTCGCCTGGGCCTCCTCAGCTCCGATGCCGAGGAGTTCGAAGATCTTCGACTGGACGTCGGAACGGTGGATTCGAATGCTGCCGGAGCCCATTTCCCAGCCGTTGAGCACGAGGTCGTAGGCCTGGGACCGAACGTCGAGGAGCGCGTCGCCCCCCTCTTCGAGCAGATGCACGTCGCCGTCATGCGGCATCGTGAACGGGTGATGGGCGGGTATCGGCTTGCCGCCGTCGCCGAATCCTTCGAACAACGGAAAGTCGACGACCCAGAGGAAATGCAATCCGCCCTCGTTGACCGGGGGCCGTCCGAGTTCGAGCCGCAGCAGACCCAGTACGTGGCGAACCAGCGGCCGTTCGTCGGCCACCAGGAACACCATGTCGCCGGGGGCCGCCTCGAGCGCGGCGATGACCTGCGCGGACTCCTCGGTGGACAAGAATTTCGCAACGCCGGCATCGAGCGAGGGCCCGTCGTCGCCATCCACCACCTTCATCCACGCAAGACCCTTCGCTCCCCAGCGTTGGCAGGTTTCGACGAGTGCATCGATCTGGTTGCGGCTCAGCGCTTCGACACCGCCCTCCATCCTGATGCCCTTCACGCACGGCGCTTGGAAGACGCGAGCCTCGGTGCCTTCGAAGATCGGCGTGAGTTCGACGAGTTCCATTCCGAATCGCACATCCGGCTTGTCGGAGCCGAACCGCTCTTGAGCCTCGAGCCACGTGATCCGCGGGAACTCGGTCGGACGTTCGCCGGTGACTGCTTCAGCGGCCTCGGCGACCGCGTGGGAGATGACGGCAAAGACGTCCTCCTGATCGACGAAGCTCATCTCGGCGTCGAGTTGCATGAATTCGAACTGACGGTCGGCGCGAAGATCCTCGTCGCGGAGGCAACGGGCGATCTGGTAGTAGCGGTCGATACCGCCGATCATGCACAGCTGCTTGAACAACTGCGGACTCTGCGGCAGCGCGTAGAACGAGCCCGGCTCCTTGCGCGAGGGCACCACGAAGTCGCGAGCGCCCTCGGGGGTCGATGCAATGAGCATCGGGGTTTCGACCTCGACAAATCCCTGCTCTTCCATGCCGCGGCGCAGCGCGCTGTTGATTGCGGCCCTCGTGCGAAGGTTGCGCTGCATTCGCTCCTTGCGGAGGTCGACATAGCGGTGACGGAGACGAATGGTCTCGTCGACGTCGGTCCGCTCGTCGAGCGGGAACGGAGGCGGTTCGGCCTCGTTGAGGATGGCGATCTCGGTGATCTCGATCTCGATCTCGCCCGTGGCGAGGTCGGTGTTGGCAGTCTCGTCGGGACGTCGCCGCACCTCACCGGTCATCGACGCGACGTATTCGCTACGGAGATCGTGTGAGCGGTTGACCACGCACTGCACGACGCCCGTGCGGTCGCGAAGATCGATGAAGGCGAGGTGTTCGCCGTGTTCGCGGCGCTTGTCGACCCAGCCGCACACGGTGACGGTGCGTCCGACGTCGGCTGCAGTGAGCGTGCCGCACATGTCGGTTCGTTGGGAGGTGGACAGATCCATCGTGGTTCTCAGTCTCTCTGGTTCAGTGCTGGGTGCATGCTCGCCGACTCGAAGTCAGTCGGTGAGGGCGCGGACATCGCGCACGAGATTGTCGAGGGTGACGCGTCGCTGGCCCGCGTCGCCGCGGAGATCACGCAGGGTCACTTCGCCCGCCGCGACCTCGTCCTCGCCGATGATGGCGGCGTACGGTGCGCCGGATCGGTCGGCTACCTTCATCTGCGCCTTCATCGAACGCCCGCCGTAGGCACGGTCGGCGCCGATCCCGGCTTCTCGCAACGTGGTGCACACGCCGAGGGCATGACTGCCCCCCGTTACGTCGACAACAAAGACCTGCACCGCGGGCGCGGGGGCGGGAAACACACCTTCGGCATCACAGGCCAGGAGAATGCGATCGACCCCGAGGGCAAACCCGATGCCCGGTGTGGCGGGACCGCCGAGATCTTCCACGAGGCCGTCGTAGCGCCCTCCCCCGCCCACTGCGTTCTGGGCCCCACCGAGGGCCTCGCCGACAAATTCGAAGACGGTCTTCGTGTAGTAGTCGAAGCCGCGGACGAGCCGCGGCGACATCGAATACGGGATGCCGAGGGTGTCGAGTCCCTCGCGCACCACCGCGAAATGCTCGCCACATTCTTCGTTCAGGTAGTCGACCATGCTCGGCGCCTCGTCGACCACCGCCTGATCGGGTTCGCGTTTGCTGTCGAGCACACGAAGCGGGTTGCGATCGAGCGTCACCTGCGACTGTGGTGAGAGGTCGTCGCGGCGCTGCTGGAGATATTCGGTGAGCGCTTCCATGTAGAGGGGTCGACAGGTGGTATCACCCATGCTGTTGAGAACGAGTTCGATCTCGCGCAGCCCGAGCGAAGCGTAGAACTCCCACCCGAGAGCGATCACGTCGATGTCGACCTGCGGGTCGTCGGCGCCGAGCACCTCGACGCCCACCTGCGTGAACTGGCGGTATCGCCCGGCCTGCGGCTGTTCGTAGCGGAACTGGGGGCCCTCGTACCAGATCTTCCAAGGAGGAACGGGCCGGTGTTCGGCGTAGGCCCGGCAGATGGAGGCGGTGAGTTCGGGCCGCAGGGCGAGCTGCTGCGGGGGTTCGCCCTTGTCGAAGAAGTCGAACATCTCCTTCGTGACGACGTCGGTCTCCTCGCCAAGACGTTTGAAGACGCCAAGGTCCTCGAACATCGGTGAGACGACCTCGCCGAACCCGCGAAGCGCAGCGGCGTCGGCGAAACGGTCGATCAGCGCGCGAAGGCGACCCGATTCGGGCGGGAGGATGTCGCGGGTGCCTTTCGGGGCACGGAAGGTCGGGTCGGCCACAGCCGCTCAGGCTACCGGTGGCGCCCGCCGACCTCGTGGAGGTTTCGCCCTGATCTAACGTGGCGTGATGGGCATGATCCTCGCCGACCACGAGACCTTGTGGGAAGCCGGTCGCATCACGCCGGCAATTTTGGTGGCAATTGCCCTCACCGCTCTGGCTGCCGCATTCGTCCTCCATCAGGCTCGACGCAACCGACGATGGCTGAGCGCGAGTGCGGGCCGCGTCGCCGCGGCCGGTTTGGTCCTCGTCGTCATCGCCGCGGCGATGGGCATCGTGCCGCGCGAAGCGGCCGGAGGGTCGGCCATCTGCGGGCCCGTCCTGTTCGAGCCGATTCCCGCCGAGGGCGAGGCGTGCGGGTCGGTGATGGCCGGTCCGACAACGATCTTCGCCATCACTGCCGTCGGCGGGCTCGCCCTGTTGGCGGCATCGGAAGTCCTACGTCGTCGTCAGTCAGAGGTCGTCGACACGCCGCCACCCGGCACGAGCCGGTACGCGTCGTAGACCGCTTCGACGGCGAGTAGACGCGAGAGCACCGAATCGAGCTGGCTCACGTCGGCGAGTTCGAACTCGAACTGCATCTTGGCCACTGCGTCGTCGCCAGTCTCGGTGGCCACGCTGATCACGTTGAGGCCATGGTCGGCAAGCACGTTGGCGACATCGACGAGCAGCGAATTCCGGTCGAGGGCCTGGAGCTCGACGGTCGTCGCGAAGCGGCCATCGTGGTCAGCATCCCATTCGACTTCGATGAGCCGATCCGGTTGCCCTTCCTGCAGCGTGGTGGCGTTGAGGCAATCGGCTCTATGCACCGACACGCCACGCCCACGAGTGACAAAGCCCACGATCTCATCGGGCGGTACGGGCGAACAGCACCGTGAGATGCGGATCATGATGTCGTCGAGGCCTTCGACATGGACTCCCGCCGACCCTGTGGCCTTGCGCTTCGCGCCGAGTCGACGACTGACATTGGCCGGCAGCCGCGGTTGGTCGTGATCGGTCGCGGGTTCCTCGCCGCGCAGCTCCTTGGCGATGCGCTCGGCGACGGTGGATCCCGTGACGTGCCCTTCGCCGAGGGCGGCGAACAGCGACTCGTCGTCGGAGTAGTTGAGCTGCTCGCCGACCTGCAGCAGCACCGGTTCCTTGAGGATGCGTTGCGCCGGAAGGCCTTCGCGCCGCAGTGCTTGGAGAAGCTCGTCTCGCCCGTGTTCGATCGCGTCCTCCCGGCGTTCGCGGGTGTACCACTGCTTGATCTTGTTGGCCGCACGACGACTCGCGACGAACTTCACCCAGTCTCGACTCGGGCCGGCGCCCTCGACCTTCGAGGTGAAAATCTCGACGCTGTCGCCCGATTCGAGACGCGTATCGAGCGGCACGAGTCGACCGTTGACCTTGGACCCGATGCACGCATGGCCGACGTCGGTGTGGATCGTGTAGGCGAAGTCGACCGGAGTGGCGCCAACCGGCAGCTCGACCAGGCGGCCCTTGGGGGTGAAGACGTAGACCTCGTCCTGATCGAGATCGAACTTCAGGTTGTCCATGAACTCCGACGGGTCGGAGGTCTCCTGCTGCCACTCGACAATCCGGTTGAGCCACGCCATCTCGTTGCCGGCCTCACCGTCCTTGTAATCGGAGTGGGCGGCCACACCGAACTCGGCGCGGTGGTGCATCTCGCGGGTGCGGATCTGCACCTCGATCGACTTGCCCTGCGGCCCCACGACCGTCGTGTGCAACGACTGGTAGAGGTTGAACTTGGGCATCGCGATGTAGTCCTTGAAGCGACCCTGCACCGGACGCCACGTGGCGTGGATCGAACCCAGCGCGCCGTAGCACTCCCGCACCGAGTCGACGATCACACGAATGCCGACGAGGTCGAAGATCTCGTCGAAGCTTCGACCCTTCACCACCATTTTCTCGTAGATCGACCAGAGGTGTTTCGGGCGCCCGTCGATCTGAGCGACGATGCCGAGCTCGGCGAGCCGGGCCTGCACATCACCGAGCACCTGCGCGAGGTAGAGATCGCGCTCGGGCGCTCGTTGCTGGATCATCTGGTCGATCTCGGCGTAGCGGCGAGGATGCAGCGCTGCGAACGACAGATCCTCGAGCTGCATCTTCATGTCTTGCATGCCGAGGCGATGCGCCAGCGGAGCGTAGACGTCGAGGGTTTCGCGGGCGGTGCGTTCCTGCTTGAAGGACGGGAGCGCGGCGACGGTACTCAGGTTGTGGAGGCGGTCGGCGAGCTTGATGATCAGCACCCGCATGTCGGATGCGATCGCCACGATCATCTTTCGCATCGTGGCGGCTTGCTGCTGTTCTTTCGTGTCGTACTTGACCCGTTCGAGTTTGGTGACGCCGTCGACGATGCGGGCCAGGTCGGCGCCGAACTCCTTCTCGAGCTGCTTCAGGCTGACCTGCGTGTCTTCCACGGCGTCGTGGAGCAGCGCTGCGGCGATCGTGATGTCGTCGATCCCCTGGCGGGCGACGATGGTCGCAACCGCCACCGGGTGGCGGACATAGGGCTCACCCGACTTGCGGTACTGGCCCTCATGGGCGCTCGCCGCCAACTCGAAGGCGCGCTCGATCACCGAGGTGTCGCCCTTCGGGTGGTGCTGCTCGTAGGCAGCGAGAAGGCCCGAGATCGCTTGGGACGTCGAACGATTCGGTCCGCGCCGCCAGGGCAGGACACGGGTGACGGTGGGCATCAGTCGCTCCCGACCATGACCAAAGACTCGACTCGTACGCCGTCGAGTCGGTCGCGACCCTGCAGGAATCCGAGCTCCAGGAGAAACCCGAAGCCAACGAGCATTCCGCCGTGGCCCGTGATCAGCTCAGCGCTCGCCGCGGCGGTGCCTCCGGTGGCCAGAACGTCGTCGATCACCACTACACGTTGCCCCGCGGCGACCGCGTCGGTGTGGATCTCGAGGGTGTCGTGGCCGTATTCCAGGCCGTAGTCGATCGATGTGGTGCTGAAGGGCAACTTTCCGGGCTTCCGCACGGGAACGAACCCCACGCCGAGTTGGCGGGCGACCGTGGCGCCGAACAGGAAACCTCGAGCCTCGATGCCGACGATCAGATCGACCTCCGCCGCAGCCCACGGCTGGGCCATCGCGTCGACCGCGGTGTCGAAGCCCGCGGGGTCGGCCAGCAGCGGGCTGATGTCTTTGTAGACGATCCCTGGCTCCGGAAAGTCGGGGATGTCTCGGATCAGTCGTTCAACGATTCCGGCCGCGGGCATACCGCCACCGTACCGCTCCTACCGCTTCTTCTTTTTCTTCCTCGGTCGCGGTGGAGCGTTGCTGGCACGCGGTCGATCAGCGGTCGGCCGCGACGCCGTGGCGCCGAGAGCGACATCGTCGGCGGAAACGACGCGCGTTCCTTCGGCTGCGAGCCCACGAGATTCGACCTTGCGAGCGACCGCGACGTTGGCCTCCTCCCGGCTCTTCATCATCGCGACAATCGCGGACGCCACAAAGATCGACGAGTACGAGCCGACGAGAATGCCGATGAGCAGGGCGATTGCGAACTCTTGCAGCGTGAGCGCACCCAGGAAGAACGAACCCACGATCAGCATCGAGGCCACCGGCAGCATGGAGGTGATCGAGGTGTTGATCGAGCGCATGAGCACCTGGTTCAGCGCGAGATTCATCATCTCGTTGTAGGTGTAGCGCCCGGTGCCGGAGAGCCGGCCGTTGATCTCGCGGACCTTGTCGTAGACCACGATGGTGTCGTAGAGCGAGTAGCCCATGATCGTGAGGAACGCGATGACCGTGGCCGGCGTGACTTCGAACTGGAACAGCGAATACACCCCGACCGAGATCAAGATGTCGTGAGCGACCGCGATCAGGGCGCCGACGGCCATCTTCCATTCGAGACGGATCGCGATGTAGATCGCGACCACCGCGAAGAAGTAGATCAGCGCGGTGATGGCCTTGTCGGTGATCTGATCACCCCACGAGGGGCCCACGGTGGTGACCGAGATGTCGTTCTCCTCCGCGCCGGCCAGCTCGGCGAGGATCACCGTGATCTCGGCGACGGCTTCGAGACCCTCGATGTCGGAGCGAACACGAATGCTGTCGCCCCCGACCGTCTGGATCTTGGCCGCGGCGGCATCGGTGCCGGAGAGGGCGTCGCGAGCATCGGACACCGAGGCGTCAGGAGCGAAGACCTCCCACGAGGTGCCGCCCTCGAACTCGATGCCCAGATTGAGGCCGCGAAAAATCAGCGAGCCGCCGCTGATCAGAACCAGCGCGAGCGAACCGATGAGCGCAGTGCGCCACATCTTCGGGAAGTCGAAGTTCTGCTGACCTCGATACATCAGGCGAAGCGTGTTCACGAGACCACCTCCCCGCTCGGGATTCCGTAGCGCTTCGGATGCTCGGTCATCGACTCACGGCGGGCCATGAGCCGGATAACCGGGCCCATGAAGAAGTAGGTGGCGATCAGGTCGAGCACGGTGGCGAGCCCGAGGAACAGGGCGAACCCCTTCACCTGTCCGACCGTGAAGAAGTAGAGGACCCCGGCCGCGATCAGGCTGGCGACATCGGCCTTCACGATCGTGGAGTACGCGATGGGGAAGGCTCGTTCGACGGAGGACCGTACGGTGCGGCCGCCCCGCACATCCTCTTTGAGGTGTTCGAAGTACACGACATTGGAGTCGACCGAGACGCCGACGGAAACAATGAGACCGGTGACACCGGCCAGCGTGAGCGCGAGTCCCTGGGATTCACCCAACCACGCGATCATCGTCCACAGCATGGCGCCCGAGACCGCAAGGCTGGCGATCGCGACGAGCCCAAGGATGCGGTAGTAGGCGATCAGATAGAGCGAGACGAGCGCGAAGCCGATGAGACCGGCGGCGATACCTGCGTCGAGCGCGTCCTCGCCGAGAGTGGACGACACCGTGCGGCTCTCCTGCGCGGTCAGCTCGACGGGCAGCGAACCGAAGCGCAGCACGAGAGCCAGATCCTTGGCCTCACCCTCGCTGAAGTTGCCGGTGATGCTGATCGCGGATCTGTCGAAGTTGGCCACCTGAACGGTCGGCGCACTCTCCACCACACCGTCGATCTCGATGGCGAGCTGCGCCAACGGACACTGCGGGGCCCCAATCACACACTGACGGGCGAGTGCATTCCAGTCGTCGATGCCGGGAGAGCCGCCCCGAAGGACCAGGGAAACGCCCCAACCCGCACCTCCGCTGATGCCGAAGCGAGCGGACGCGTCCTCGACCGCGAGCCCAGTGAGACGGTCCTCGCCATCGCCTTCGATCAAGAGTGGTGCCGGACCGAGCAGCAGACGAAGCCCGGTCCCTTCGGTGTCGGCCACCATGCACTCCGAGGCATCGGCCTCGGGTGTGAGTTGGCCCGACGAAATGGCGACGGGCGTCTCTCCGTCGGCAAATCCACAGGCTCCTACCGCGGCGAAGGAGAAGTCGGTGCCGGGAAGTCCTGTTGCGAGCACAGGCCGAAAGCGCAGCTCCGCGGTCTGGCCGACGAGTTCGAGGGCGCGGGCCTGATCGTCGACACCGGGGATCTGAACGAGGACGGTCTGGCCCTGTCGCGTGATCTCCGGCTCGCGCACGCCGAGCCCGTCGATGCGGTTGCGGATCACGTCGATTGCTTGATCGAGGATGTCTTCCGACACGGGAGAACCGTCGGGGTTGGGTTCGGGCTCCAGCACGACAGAGGCACCGCCCTGCAGATCGAGGCCCAGGAGCGGCTCATTGCCGGCCGCGAACGTGTAGACGATGCCCGCGAGAGCGAGGACGACCACGCCGATCGCAAAACTGACTTGGCGTCGCATTGTCAGGCGTCGCCGTCTTCCGACTCAGCTTCGACCAGGTCGTCGTCGTCTTCGTCATCGCCTTCGTCATCTGAGGCGCTGTCGTCTTCGGTGAGGCGCTCGGCGATGGCCGATCGCGAGACCTTGAGCTCGACCTCGGGCGCGACCTCGAGCCAGATGATGTCATCTTCGACTTCCGCAATGGCTCCGTGGATCCCAGCATTGGTGACCACCAGGTCGCCCTCTACGAGGGAGTTGACCAGCTGTTGATGCGCCTTCACGCGCCGTTGCTGCGGAAGGATCATGAACGCGTAGAGCGCACCCATGAGAACGATGAGGACGACGGTTGGCATAGGCAGGAAGGCTAGCTGGCCCAAACCTCGTGGACGCCCTGTCGAAACGAGTCGAACTGAGTGGCCCGAATCGCATCGGCCATCTGATCCATGAATCGGAGGAGCCATCCGACGTTGTGGAGAGTGAGGATGCGCGCCGCCGTGGGCTCCTTCGTCTGCAGCAAGTGCCGCAGATACCCCTTGCTCCAGCGCGCCGCGGGGCTCTCGGGCCACGACGGATCGAGGGGTTCGTCGCTACGGGCGAACTCGGCGCGCGTGAGGTTGAATCGGCCGCCGTCGGTGAGCACGGTGCCATGGCGCGCGTGACGGGTCGGCAAGACACAGTCGAACATGTCGACACCGCGGGCCACGGCTTCGACAATGCCGATCGGGTCGCCCAGGCCCATGAAATAGCGGGGCTGATCCATCGGGAGGATCTCCATGCACGAATCAAGGCCGTGCAGCATCTCGGTGCGGTCCTCGCCAACCGAGAGCCCTCCGACCGCGTAGCCGTCGAAATCGAGCGACACGATCCGCTCGGCCGACTCCTTACGGAGCGACTCGTCGGTACCGCCCTGGACAATGCCGAATTGGCTCTGACGACTGGCAGCGTCGGCATGGTCGAGAAACGCTCGTCTCCCTCGCCCGGCCCAGAGCGAAGTGCGGTCAACTGCGGCCTTCACGACCGACAGGTCGGCGATGGAGCTCGGGCACACGTCGAGCACCATCTGGATGTCGGCGCCGATGAGGGCCTGCACCTCGACCGCTCGCTCGGGCGTGAGCAGATGCGTGGACCCGTCGTAGGTCGACTTGAACGTCGCACCTTCGTCGGTGAGGTCGGGGCCCAGAGAGAAGATCTGATAGCCCCCGGAATCGGTGAGGAAGTGGCCGTCCCATGCGGCGAAGCCGTGGATGCCCCCCAGTTCGGCAACCACATCGGCACCGGGCCGGAGCATCAGGTGATACGTGTTGGCCAGGATCACCTGTGCGCCGAGCGCGTCGACGTCGTCGGAGGCCAGATGCCGGATGGCTCCGCGAGTACCGACCGGCATGAACCGCGGGGTGGTGAACTCGCCTCTGGCCGTGGTGACCACGCCGGTGCGGGCTCCGCCATCACGTCCGGTTTCGGTAAAGGTTGCCTTCACGCCCCGAGGGTACGTTCATTCGAGGTGTGATTCATCCACCGAGTAGGTGATGCCGTAGCGGTCGCTGTCGTTATAGACGTTGACGTTGATCACTCCCCGTTGAGATCGAGCCGTGATCGATCTGAGCTCCGGCACGGGCGGCACGATCGGATACTCGGTGAGGATCATCGGCCGACTCTCGATCGAGACCTGCCAGCCGGCTGCTCGCAGGCTCTCGGCGGTTTTCGAGATGAACTCCTCGTTCGCCACAGCGGCGGAGAGCTCGAATGACCGACTCGCTCCGGTGAGAACCCTCTGGTGCGACTGGATGACGGTCTGGTAGTCGAAACGGGAACTGGTCGAGACCTCTGTCGGCGCGTCGACCCGCAAGACCAGGAGGACTTCGGCATCGAGCTCATCGAGTGCCACTCGCAGCGCTTCGGTGTCGACGCGAGTCCGCGGCGGCGGGTTGTGGAGCCACGGCACGTCGGCAGAGTCGAGCTCTTCGCCTGCGACCGCCTCGTCGACGAACGCTTCGCCGCTCGCGAGATCACTGAGGTGATCACCGACCCAGTTCAAGGCCAGCACGGCCACCACGACGAACCACACCACCACACCGATCGTTGTCGCGGTCTTGCCGGGCTCTCTCAACGAAACGGGGAGATGCCGGCGGCGACTTCTCGAGCGACCGAGTGGACCGAGCGGAAGTAGCGGCGGGGATAGCGCAGTCGGCGTCGAGTGCGCAGTTCGACGCTGAGGATCGACTGGTCGCGCCACCACGGCTCGACCCTCACCACCAACGGCAGCCGGGGCCACGAACCGCGGAGGGCCAGTGTTGCCTCTGCTTGTTGCCCGCGGCCGGGCAGCGGGCGGAACTCGCTGGTGAAGCGCAACGTCAGCCCGCGGTTGGGGCAGACCGCGTCGGTCAGAGTCGGCAAGTGCTCGGCGACCGTGTCGAACGGCTCGAACAGATGTTGGCGTACGAGGGAGGCGCGCCGAGGATTCCCGTCGTATCGAAGTTGAGTCGCCCGGTCGCCGATCGATCGTCCGACTGCCTGCACCCGGCGGTTGGCCCCTCGGCCGATGCGGCGGAGGGGCTCGAAGTGACGCACCGCTGCCGCGCCGGCATCCGCGAGCGACGCGAGCCACTCCTGGAGCTCACCCGGCTCATCGCAGGCGCCGACGACGTCACCTCGACTCCATTCGAGGAGCTCGGTGTCCGGATCGATGATCTCGATCCGCAGCGGGGCGGAGGGGGCCGTCATCTCTCACAGAGTAGATCGGCCCGGTACCGTCACGTTGGTGACCGACGCCAGCGACCTTCCCGACATCGTCGACGCCGTCGAGTGGACCGTCGCCCTCGCCGCCGTCACCGCCAGCGAGAAGGAGCTGACGCGAGCAAAGGACGCGGTCGCCGCGCAACGGCGACGGCTTCCGATGACGGCCGTCCGCAGCGACTACCAGTTCGAGACTCCCACCGGACCTCGCACCCTTCTGAATCTCTTCGAGTCGCGTCGCCAGCTGATCGTGTACCACTTCATGTTCGGCGACGACGCCGAAGAAGGCTGCCCCGGCTGCTCTTGGTTGACCGATGCCATGACTCACCCGGCGCACCTCAACGCGCGGGACGTGTCGTTCATCCTCGTTTCACGCGCTCGCCTCGAGAAGCTCGACGCCTACCAACAGCGCATGGGATGGGACCGTGACTGGTTCTCCTCTCACGGCACCACCTTCAACGACGACATGGGGGTGACCGTCGACGGCGACGAGTGGCACGGACTGAGCGTGTTTGTTCGCGACGGCGACGACGTCTACCGCACGTACTTCACCGGCGATCGTGGCGTCGAGCACCTCGGCAGCCACTGGACCTATCTCGATCTCACGCCGTTCGGACGCCAGGAGGAGTGGGAGGACTCACCGGCCGGGAGGCCGCAGTCGGCCGCCTACGAGTGGATCCGCCGCCACGACGACTACTGAAGAATGGCACTACGTCTTCCCCCAACACCTGAACGGGTCAGGCTTCGAGCGAGTAGTGGATTCCGGCCTTGGTGCGGCCTCGCTCATGAAAGAAGCCGAGCGGGCGGAAGCAATAGGCCATTCGCTGGGCAACGTCTCGCTTCACTCCGGCGCACCGGGCCAAGTCGGCCGTGGTGAATTCGGGCGGAAGCGCGGGCACGAGCGACAACAGGTCCTCGCTGTCGTCGAAGCGGTGTCGGCCCACGATCTCGCGCAGGATGCGATCCGTGGTCCGGAATCCGCCTCGGCCCCTTCGAGCCGACGGGTCCGCTTTCTGCACCTTGGTCACCGAAACGAGGACCACTTCGAGGCTGAGATTCGGGTGGTCGAGAAGTGTTGGGATGCTGACGAGTTCTTCGAAGACGTCGTAGACGGATCCTCGCTTCGGCGACTTCCTCGGTTTCGCCCCCGGCTTCTCGAGGTAGGTCTCGACGGCGATGGGGTGCACCAGGAGCATTCGATGGTCGGGAAGAAGACGATCGAGCTTGTTGCCCATTGCGGCGAAAGACCCCGTCTGGATCTCGATCAGCAGATCGTCGCGACGGATGTCGATCACGAACCGCTCGAGCGGCACCTCGAACAGGTCTCCCGGTTGGGCGTAGTCGGCCTTCAGCGCGGCGTGGAGCGAGCCCTCATTGAGCGTGCCGATGTGCGGTTCGATTGCGATGAGTCGATCGTAGGCGGGACAGCTACCCCGCCGGGCGAAGGACGATGGCGCAGTGCGCGGGGACTTCGCCGGCCCACGAACTGGTTCGGTCGCCGTCGGATCGCACTTCGACCGCCCAGTCACCTTCGAGCGCGACATCCGTGACGCCCTCCTCGCCCATGTTGATCAGCACGGCGCGGCGGTCGTCGCCGCTCTCGCGCAGAAACGCGAGGATTGAGTCGGACCGGTCGAGGAGTTCGAGTCGCCCGGTCGACAACGCCGTGGATCTCGATCGCGCCGAGATGATCGAGCGATAGAGGTTGGCGATGGACCCCTCGTCGCCGCGCTGCGTCTCGGCATTGCGGGCATCGGATTCGGGAGGGAAGGGCAGCCAGTTGTCGGGCCGTATCCATCCGTGGGCATCACCCCCGGCCCACGGAATCGGTGCCCTACACCCGTCTCGAACCCCGGCGGGGTCCTGCTGTTGCTCCCGCGGAACTGCAGCATCGAGGAGACCGAGCTCCTCACCTGCATACATGTACGGCGCGCCTCGCAGGGTGAGGAGCAGCACCGCCGCGGCGCGGGCGATGCGTTCATCGCCGCCATAGCGGGTGCGGTGGCGCGGCACGTCGTGGTTCGACAAGACCCACGTGGTCCACGCGTCGATGGGGTCGAACGCCGCCGCCGCGTCCCTGATCTGCCGGCGCCAAACGACGGGTTCCCACTCGCACCACAAGGGAAGGAAGTTGAAGGACAGATGCAGCTCGTCCTGTACGCCGTAGTACGTCGCGACCTTGCGGGGATCGAGGATATAGACCTCGCCGATCGACATACGGTCACCGTCGTACTCGTCGAGCACCCCACGAATCCCGCGCAAGTAGTCATGGGTGATGGCGTTGTCGAACTCGGTGAGCGGCCTTCCGGGCCCCGCCTCACGGTCGGGAAGGCCGTCGGGCTTGCCGATGGCATGGACCACATCCATGCGAAATCCATCGACGCCACGATCGAGCCAGAACCGCAGCGTGTCGTGCATCGCCGCCCGCACCTCGGGGTTGGCCCAGTTCAGGTCGGGTTGCTCCGGCGTGAACATGTGGAGATACCAGGCCGCCGTGTGCTCGTCCCAACGCCACGCCGGCCCTTCGGGAAACTCCGCCTGCCAGTTGTTCGGCGGCGTGGTCGGCTCGCCGTCGCGCCAGATGTACCAGTCGCGTTTGGGGTTGTCGCGAGACGAACGAGACTCGAGAAACCACGGGTGTTGGTCGCTGGAGTGGTTGGGAACCCAGTCGAGAATCACGCGGATATCGCGCTCGTGCGCTTCGGTGATCAGGCGATCCATCGTCGAGAGATCGCCGAACAGCGGGTCGATGTCGCAGTAGTCCGAGACGTCGTAGCCGTGGTCGACCATCGGCGAAGAGAAGACCGGCGACAGCCAGATCGCGCCGATCCCGAGCCACTCGAGATGATCGAGATGGGCAATGACGCCCTCGAGGTCGCCGACACCGTTGCCGGTCGTGTCGCAGAAGCTGCGCGGGTAGATCTGGTAGGTGACCGCGGTCTTCCACCACGGTGCTGCATCGGCGTTCACATCGAGCTCGGACATTCCCGATGTTGCCACGGGAAGCCCACGGCCATTTCTTCGTGAGCGGTGGAGCCGCCGCGACGCGTAGCGTGTGGGCATGGCATTCACCGGCTGGCCCGTCGAGGCAATCGAGTTCTTCGAGCGACTCGAGGACGACAACACCAAGTCGTTCTGGAACGAGCAGAAGCATGTCTACGACGAGGCCGTGAAGGCGCCGATGGAGGCGTTGCTGGTCGAGCTCGCCGCCAAGTGGGGCGAAGGCAAGGTCTTCCGGCCCTACCGCGACGTCCGCTTCAGCAAGGACAAGACGCCGTACAAGACAAACATCGCCGCCACCATGGCCAGGGGCGGCTACGTGAGCCTCTCTGCCGACGGGCTGTTCGTCGGCACCGGCTACTACATGATGGCGAAGGATCAGCTCGCCAAGTTTCGCGGCGCGATCGACGACGACAAGACGGGCAAACAGCTCGAACGAACGATCGCGAAGCTCGCAACCGCCGACATCGAGGTGACCGCGCACGATCGGGTGAAGACCGCGCCACGCGGCTACTCCGCCGATCACCATCGCATCGAGCTCCTTCGTATGAAGGGCTGCATCGCGTCGCAGAGTTGGGATGTCGATGCATGGCTAGGGACGGCCGAACCGAAGGCCCGGATACTCGACTTCCTCGCCTCGGCCAAGCCGCTGGTCAAATGGCTCGACACCCACGTCGGACCGACCGAACTCGACGATCAGCGCTGGGGCTAGGCCGTGGCTCCCAGCGAACACATCGAGTGGTTCGGAGAGAACCGTCGTTGGTTCGAGGCCATTCCCGTTGCTCGCTACGACGACCCCGTGCCTGCGTGTCCGGGCTGGGGCATCGTCGATGTCGTGACCCATTTGGCCTTCGGGCTCGGCCTTGCCTATCCAGCCGGCCTTCAGGCCGCCCCGGAAGCGTCGGCCGACGACGCGTTGAGCGCGGTGCCGTGGCCGACATCGATCCCGACCGGCGACGGCGCCCGCGACGCCTTCTGCCGACATATGAACGACTGCGAAGCCGTGTTTCGGTCAACCGATCCGGACACGCCGTGCTGGACCTACGCCGGCCCGGGCGTGGCTGCCTTCTGGTTTCGACGCGCCGCGATCGAGACGAGTCTCCACCGACTCGATGTCGCTGCCGCGCTCGGAGGCGAAACCGACACGATTCGACTCGACCGCGTGCACGATGCGGTGGTGGAAACGGTCGACTTCGCTGTGCCCTACGGCACCGACATCGTCGGTGCACCGAGCGCCGCACTCAGAATCAGAATCGAGGGCCACGCCGATCACCTCCAGCTCGGAGATGGTCCCGCCGGCGCTGAGATCACGGGCGACGGGCAAGCAGTGCTGTCGGCACTGTGGGGTCGACCCCACGATGGTGTTGCTGTCGCCGGCGACCCCATCGTCGCGACGGAGTGGACATCGGTGATCGAGCGGGCCTTCGCCGGTCGCTGACTTTCACGCGGGCGACGGTCTCGACCACACGGCTTCGGCCTTCTCCGCCCGACCGGGCAGGACCTTCCACAAGAACCGCGCCGCGCCGTTCTTGAAGAGATAGGTCTTGCCGTCCTGAACGAGATGGTGCTTGGGCGAACCCTCCACGTCTCGCTTGCCGGTCGAGACAGCAAAGGCGCACTCGCCATCGAATTCAGCCTGTGTGGGTTCCATGTCAACATCCTTCGGTGCAGCCGTTACTTAGCTGTTTGGTTTAGTTAGCTGATTGGTTTACCATCGTGGTGTGGCATCCACAACCCCCGCCCCACCCTTCGACTCCGGCGACGACCTCGATCGCGTGTTTCGGGCGCTCGGCGATCCGACGCGGCGGGCCATCGTTGCCCAACTCGCCCATGGTGAGGCCACGATGACCGAGATCGCCGACCAGTTCGACATGAGCCTTCCCGGCGTGTCGAAGCACGTCGGCATCCTCGAAGGCGCCGGACTCGTCCATCGCTGGCGAGACGGCCGCACGAGACGATGCCGACTCCAAGCCGAGCGAATGCGCAGCGCCACCGAGTGGATCGACACGCAGACCTCGTTCTGGACGGCGACCCTCGACGCGCTCGCCGACTTCGTCGAGAGCGAGACTGCGTCACCATGAGCAACCACCACCAACTCGATGTGAGCCGAGTCATCGATGCCGACCCGCAGCGACTGTTCGAAGCGTGGACCGACCCACAGATGATCGTGCAGTGGTGGGGGGCGGGCGGCATCACCTGCCCGACCGCCGAAGTCGACTTGAGCGTCGGCGGCACCTACCGCATCGCCAACGAAGCGCCCGACGGTTCCGTCATGTGGATCACCGGCACCTTCAGTCGCGTTGAGCCTCCCGCGGCGCTCGCCTACACCTGGGCGATGGAGCCGGTCGAGCCCCACACCCCCGTAAGCCTGGTCGAGGTGACCTTCTCCCCACAGGCGGACGGCACGTTGGTGACCGTGCGACAGACCGAGATCCCGAGCGCCGAAGCCCGCGAAATGCATCTCGATGGCTGGCGCGGCTGCCTCGAGGGTCTCGAACGGGTGGTCCGGACCTCGTCCGCCCCCCGCCGCAACTGAGTCGGTCGTAGCTCATCGTGGAAAGATGCGGCCGTGACGATCCAAACGGTGAACGGATATTGCTGGCCCCAGTCGGTCGACCCCGGCTCGACGTTGGGACTTCATCTCTCCTCCGCCGGCGGACGACCGGTCTCGGTCGAGATCGCTCGGGTGGGGGCTCAACGCACCGTTGTCTGGTCGGCGACGGTCGCGACCGACGACCACCCGACCCCGCTCGACGCGTCGGCCAATGGCTGCGGTTGGCCCGCGGCAACCACGATCACGGCCGGCCATGACTGGGACTCCGGCTACTACGAGGTGCTGCTCACGATCGAGGTCGACGGCAAGACCCGACAGAGCCATGCGTTCTTCGTCGTGCGGCCGACGAAGGACTCGAAGAACACCATCCTGCTGCAGCTCGCAACCAACACCTGGCACGCCTACAACGACTTCGGCGGCCGCAACCTCTACAACGGCGGCACCCACTCGTCGCTACAACGGCCAATGGCCCGCGGCTACCTCTACAAGCCCGAGGGAGCCGGACGCCGAGTCACTACCACGAACCCACCCGACCGAGACATGAACACCCATGTCGGCTACGTCCGGCTCAATCACCTGTCGGCGTGGGCCGGGTCGGCGGGATGGCCCGACTGGGAATGGCCCTTTCTCGCCTGGGCCGAGCGCAACGGCTACGGCATCGATGTGATCGCCAATGCCGACCTCGAAGAGCACCCCTCGATCGTCGACAACTACGAGCTGGTGCTCTCTGTCGGTCACGACGAGTACTGGTCCGGGCCCATGCGCGACACGGTCGAGGGGTTCATCGCGCGCGGCGGAAACGTTGTGTTCTTCTCAGGCAACACCGCGCTGTGGCAGGTCCGGATGGAGGAGCAGGTCGATGCCAGTGCCTCCGTGATGGTCGGCTACAAGGGGCAGTTCAAGAACGATCCCGTCTACGGCACCGATCGGATCGGCGAACTCACCAGCATCTGGTCGGACCACATGATCGGGCGACCTGAAAACGAGATGACCGGCGTGAGTTTTCTCCGAGGCGGCTATCACCGCATCGGCAAGCGGGTGACCAACGGGGCCGGCGGCTACACCGTCTACCGGCCTCAGCACTGGATCTTCGACGGCACCGGCATCGACTACGGCGATGTTCTCGGCGCCGCGAGCACGGCGGTCGGCTACGAGTGCGACGGCTGCGACTACACCACTATCGACGGACTCCCCCACCCGACAGGATCGGACGGAACGCCCGACTCATTCGAGATCTTGGGCATGGTGCCCGCCGCCCATTTCACCCGAACCACCGCGGCGCGTCCGCCGAAGCCGAACGAACCATCCGAGATCGAGTTCCTGGCAGCACGACTCTTTGACTCGCGAGACGAGGCATCGGTCGAACGGATCGCTCACGGCCAGGCGATGCTCGGCGCCTACACGTCACCGAACGGTGGCACTGTGATCACGTCGGGATCCACCGACTGGGCCCACGGCCTGTCTGGCCGCGACGAGCAGATCGAACAGATCACGAGAAACATCCTCGACCGTCTCGGTTAGAGGCTGCGATACATGATGTGGATCGGTGTCATGCCCTCGGTCGCGTGGCGAAACGCGTCGGGGACGGTGCCGACAATACGAAACCCCATCGATTCCCAGAGCCCGATCGCCCCCACGTTCGTGGCCACCACCGAGTTGAACTGCATTCCCGTGAACCCGAGCTGACGGGCCTCGTCGATCACGTAGTCCGCGAATCGTCGCCCTATTCCTCGACCCGCGACCGATGGCGCCACCATCCAGCCAGCGTTGGCCACATGATCGCCGAGTCCGGGCTGGTTGGGCTTCAGATAGGCGGTGGCCACGACAGCGTCAGCCAGTTCGGCGACGAAGGTGACACGGCGATCGAGGCCGTCGTACATCCAGAGCGGCTCGGCCTCGTCTGCTCGGATTCCGGGCGCATAGGCGTAGGTCTCGCCGCTCGCCACCACCTCGCGAAAGATGGGCCAGATCTCCGACCAGTCGCCCTCGACGGCGCGCCGGAACTGAAGCTGTGGGTCTCGTTCGATCGGCCGACTGTAGCGAACCGCTCCCCTCGCTCGACCTCACGCCCGACCGCCTACCCTCGACGCATGGCAACGATTCACCAGGCCACCCTCTCGCCCTCGAAGCTGGATCTCTTGTGCGACTACCTACCGGGCATCGCCTCGCTCGGGGCTGTGCTCGGCGATAGCGTCGCCCAGGTGGGCGCCTATCGCTTCGATGACCCGGCCGGCGAGGTGGGAATCGAAACGCACATTCTCACCAGCGACGCCGGGGGCTTCCTGCAGATACCACTCACCTACCGGGCGGCCCCGCTGCTGGAAGCCGAGGAGTGGTTCGTCGGAATGACGCGACACTCAGTGCTCGGAGATCGCTGGGTCTACAACGGAGCCGGCGACGCCGTCTACGTCGATCAGCTGGTTCGCACGATTGTCGGCGGTGGCTCCGAAGTCGCCGAGGTTGTGCAGACGCCGGACGGCCCTGTCGAGCGGCAGCCGAGCGTGCACGTCCGCGGATCGGGCGATGGCAGTGGCCAGCTCGCCGACTTCGGGGAGTTCTCCTCGTCAATCTCGGGCCGCGAGATCGAGATCGTGTCAGGCGCAGGAGTGGCCCGCATCGCTCTGGTGCTCGACGGGCAGAACGACGCCACCTCAGAACAGCTCCGGCTCACCGGCACCTGGGCTTCGAGCCCAGAGCCGACACTTCTCGCGTCGCTCTCCGCCTAGATGTCGGGCTGATACTCGAGGATCTTGGTCGGTGTGAGCACGATCTTTCGGAAGCCTCCGTCGGCGAACGCCCGCCAAGTGGCGAGCGTCTCGGCGCGGGTGGGATCTTGGAGATCCCAGTAGCGCTCGGCCAAACGCTCGGCGAGTTCGAACCCACCCTGCTCCTCGACCTCGGCCTCGCCCTCGAACGAGACCCAGTGCTCTGACTCGTCGATGTCGTTGGGGACGAGCACGCTGGCTCGAGGATCGCGGGCGAGTCGCGTCAACTTGGCGCTGTTCACGGCGCAGAACATGGACACTCGGCCGTCGGCCCAGTCGAACCAGACAGGTACCGAGATGGGCGCTCCACTTGATCGGAGCGTGGTCAGCATTGCCAGTCTGACCCGGGCCGTCAGAAAGTCGACACCCGCCGCGCTGAGGTGCGTCACGGACGGCTCACAGCAACGTCTGTGAGAAACCTCATCCGAGGTCGACACCGAAGAGGTCGGTGACCGCGCGGACATCATCGGAGAGGTGCACACGTCGCGGGTCGTAGCGCGGCGACATCGCGCGCAGGGTTCCCTGCAGACTGCCGATACGCCATGCTCTGCGGGCCGCCTGGCGCATCACCTTCCCCGTCGAGATGCCCGGGTCGACTCCGTCGCGATAGACGACGGCGGCCATGGAGAGGAGGTAGCGCAGGTAGTGGAGTTGTGCTCGTGTTCCTACCGCCAGGCGATGGGGGTAGCGGCCGACGATCTGCTCATAGGCATCGAACGTGACGGTGCGGTGCTCGATCTCCTCGGCGAGGTGCCAGCCCATCAGCTCGGTCCACTTGTCGTTCATGCCGCCGCGGTTGGCCGCACTCATGCTGGCCCGCGCCAACGAGAACGTCATTGCTTCGAACCCCTCGGCGTACGCCAGGTTGAATGCCAGCGACTTCTCTGCGGTGAACCTGCGGTAGTCCGCCTCGAGGCGGTCCTCGAGCGCACGCATCGCCGTGGCAGCCTCGTCGGAGAGCTGTTCGCGCACGATGTCGTTGACGGCGGCGTGGTTCTTGAAGTGTTGCGCCTCTTGCCCGGAGAACGCCTTGACGTCGGCGCGCAGACCCGGGTCGTCGATCTCCTTCACCGCCACCCGCATGGTGCGGATGAGGTAGGGCTCGAGATAGGGCAGCGTGAAGGACAGGCCGACGGTTTCGCACGAGCGCTGAGGGTCGTTGGGATCGGGCACCAACGGCAGGTCGGACGGCCAGTCGAACTCGGGGCGGCGCACGGTGATCGTGGTCATGCGTCGAAAGCTAGCAGGGGCCCGAATCAGTCGACCGGTGGGCGATTCCCCTTGCCACCCGCCGGGGGTCCCTGCCTGATGCGGGCGAGCACGCCTTCTCGGGTATTGCCCCAGGGAACGATCGATTCGAGCCACCACGTAGCTCCGGCGGCCTCGAACGCGCTCGGTTCTTCCGTGTCGTCGGCACCAGCGGTCATCCCGCCCTTGGCGATCTCCATCGGTTCGGCTTCCGCTCCGCGATGTTCCTTGCTGTAGGAAGCAATTTCCGCGATGTCGTCAGGGGTCAGGTCGGTCCCCTCCATGACGGTCTTGGCGATCGGCATCATGCCGTCCCATCGCGCCGCCCGCCGGAACGGCTTGCGGCTCGGCCACGTTCCGCCGATCCACACCGGAATTCGGGGCGCCTGCACGGGCGGGGCCATGCCGTCGGTCTTGACCGAGTAGTGGGCGCCCTGATGATCGACGGGATCGCCTGACCAGAGCGCAGCCAGGACGTCCAGCCCCTCGTCGAGCATCTCGCCGCGGGTCTTGGCGTCGGTCTGATGCCCGAAGCTGCCCCACTCGGGGATCGTCTGCCATCCGAGGCCGACTCCCAGGGTGAGCCTGCCGTTGCTGAGACGGTCGACCGAGACCGTCTCTCGCGCGAGCTTCACGATGTCGCGCCGGGCCAGAGGCGTGACCATGGTGCCGAGCCGAATACGGCTGGTCGTCATCGCACACGCGGCCAACGCCACCCAAGGGTCGACGGCTGGTTCACTGTCGGGCCACTCGAGGTGATCCCACAAGAAGAGACCATCCCATCCCGCCGCTTCAGCCTCTGCCGCCATCTCCGCGAGCAGCCGGGCGTCGCCGAGCAGGCCGAAATTCGTCGTGTAGATCGCGTACCGCACGAGGCAGTCCTAACACAGCTCGCTCCTGGCTGAGGCGGCTCACGATCCGAGGGTCAGCTCGATCCCCAACACCCGACCGGCCTCGCCGACTCGTGCCGACAGCTACACACCACGACCAGATGCCATCATCGACCCTGATGCGGATCACCACAGGTGCCACGGCTGCCGCACTGAGCGGGCTCGCCGGGCTCCACATCGCGTGGGGTCTGGGGTCGCCATTCCCCAGCGCAAACCGCACGGAACTGGCCGACACCGTTGCCGGCACGAAGGTCGTGCCCAGCGCCCCACAGTGCTTCGCCGTCGCTGGCGCCCTCGTCGGCGCCGCTGCGCTGGTCACCGACGCACTGCCATTGGCCCGCCGACAACGGACGATCGGGGCGTCAGGCGCGGCGCTGGTGTTGGGCATGCGAGGCGTTCTCGGCGTCGCCGGTCAGACCTCCAGGATCGTCCCGTGGACGCCCTCTGACCGATTCACGAAACTCGACCGGCGCTACTACGGGCCGTTGTGCCTCGCCCTGTCGGCCGGCGTGTGGTCTTCACTGAGGTCCGACTAGATCCCGTCGCGTCACAACAGGACATCCCGGCACCATTGGTGGAGCGCCTGGTCGTCGACGGCGTGGGCCCAGTACCCGGCCAGCCACCGACGAGCCGGCTCGAACCACGAGGCGAGGCCGGCGTCGTCCAGCCACGCGCGGGCGACAGCACGGTCGGCGTCGTCGGCCTCGGGCGTGATCGGGCTCGCACAGAGGTAGACCGTTGCACTCAGCGCGTCGAGGCGTCGGTCGCCGACGACGCTCGTGGTACCGATGTCGATGACGGCGGTGATCGAGCTGCCGGCGGCAAGCATGTTGGCGGCGTACGCGTCGAGGTGGACAAACGTCCCTGACTCACACTCGGGCATGCCCGCCGCGAGCTCTTCGGCGTCGACCGCATCGAAGCCCGGAGCGGCGGCGACGCTCGTTGCGACCTTCTCGACGAGGTACCCGTGCCACGTCTGTGTTCTCACCGGATTCGGCGCCACCAGGTCGCCGAAGAACCCGCGTTCGTCGAGTCGGAGGTCGCCGAGCGACGCTGCCGCGTCGAGATGCGCGGTGATGAGGCGGTTTCGGTCCTGCCGATCGAGCGACTGCAGCTCGAGGGCGACGGAGCGGCCCTCGATCCGGCGCTCGATCCAGTAGTACCGCGACCCGACGGAACCGTGATCGAGCATCTCGGGCAGCTGAAAGGCCCGCGGCGTGCGGCGCAACTCGTTGACCAGCGCGTACCTCGGGTCTTGATTCGGTTCGCCCGTTGGTCGGAGTATCCGAACAACGCGTTCGTCGTCGATGGCGTAGACCCACGCCTCGCCGCCGCTGCCAACGAGCGCACTCTCTGGCACGCCCAAGTGGGCCAGCACTTCGGCCGGCCCGTGGTCATCGCCACCGTGGTCCCGAAGCAAGCGACTACCCGGCTCGGCCGGAGAAACGGAGGAGCTTGGTCTGCGCATCCACACGTTCGGCCGCGCCCAGCGCGGCCAGATAGCCCCACTGGTATCCAACCGTGTGCTCGACCAGCGTCCGCACGTCCCAGTCCTCACACGGCCTGGGCAAACCCAGCGGTGACCACGCCCCATACAACGCTCATCTGAGCTACCGGCGTTCGAGGAGGATGACCGGGATGATTCGGTCCGTGTTGGCCTCGTACTCCGCGAACTGCGGCACTTCGGCTTTCTGAAGGTCGAAGATGCGATCCCGTTCCGCACCGGTCACCTCGATCGCGGTGACATCGATCGTCTCGGCGCCGATCTCGACGGATGTCGCCGGGTTGGCCTTGAGGTTGTGGAACCAGTCCGGATTGTCGGGTGCACCAGCCTTCGAAGCGAAGATGACCCATCCGTCGCCCTCAGCGCGGTACGCGAGCGGTGCCACCCGTTCGGTACCAGTGCGCGCACCGGTGTGGTGAACGAGCACCATATTGGCACCCTCGAAACCACCGCCGAGCTTTCCGGCGTTGGCTCGGAACTCGTTGATGATGTCGTTGTTGAAGTCGTTCATGCTCATGCGGTCACGCTAGCTGCGGCGGCCGCCGCGAGCGCCGGGGACGTGGGGCCATCGTGGGTCTCGCTCGCTTGGGCTAGCTGTTCCGGCTTGTGGATGACCAGAGACTCAGACGCTCCAGTACGTCCCTCTGTTGTTCCGGAGTTCGGCCTCGGATGACGTCGAGGTCGATCTCGTCGCCGGATCGCGTATGGACGCAGACGACCGATTGCCGGTTGCGAGTAACGAGGACGATCTCACTGACATCGGCCGCCGCCACTGAACACTCACCGTCGAAGTTGCGGACGGTCAACACGTCACCCTCCGTGGCCACTGCGAGCCTCGTATCGCGAAGAGCCAGAACAACCCCGAAAGCAAGCATGGGAGGAATCATCACAAGGGGAACGATCCACGGACCTGTCCTCGACATCGCGATCCCCACGAATCCGTATCCGAGCAATCCGCACCAGACGACCCCGAACACTGCCCCGGAGACCACCTGCGATCGCGATTGCTGAAGTTGGATTTCAGGGACCGCCATACGTCTTCCGACCGCTTGAGCCGAACCCCAGACTAGACGTTCGGGGAATCGGGAGACCCGCGCCCGCCGGTCCCTTCGTGTCTCGGCCGACCGGATTTGGCGGCGTGGTAGACACAGGCCGTGGCAGTTCGACGATTCAGTGAGTCCCGCGGGCGAAAGCTCAAGATCAGTGAGGCGCTCATCGAGAAGTTCGCTATGAGCAGGGCGGGCTACTGGAGCCTGCTGCATGTCGCGCCGAAGGTCGACAAGGTCATCATCCCGAGAACGAACGGGCGATTGAGCGCGTCCGGCATCGACAAGGTCGGCCTGCTCACGTCCACAGGCGCCAAGAGCGGCGCCGATCGAATCCAGCCGTTGGTGTGCATCGACTTCGACGAAGATTCGATCCTGCTCATCGGATCGAACTACGGGCGAGAGAAGCACCCCGCCTGGATCCACAACCTGATCGCGCATCCAGACTGCACGCTCGAGTTCCGGGGTGACCCCGCCCCCTACACGGCCCGCATGCTTGAAGGCCAGGAGTACGACAAGGCGTGGGAGCTCGCCGTCGATTTCTACGCCGGCTACGCGAACTACAAGAAGAACTGCGCCCCTCGGCGGATCCGTATCGCCCGCCTCGACGCGTCGGCCTAACGGTCACCGATGCCGCCGATCGGTATCGGTCGCGAAGATGAGCCGTAGAGCTCAGCGCTCGGGTTGGGTGAGACCGGGAAGCAGCATGGCGACGATTCCGTCGGCGTGGACCTCGACGAACTCGGGCTCGACGGGATCCGCGCCGGTCAGCAGGCGTGCCTCGGGCGCATTGACGTAGACCAGCGACGCAGCGCCAACGATCACGTGATGGATCGCCGCTGAGTGGATCGGTGCGGCGATCCCCGCGGCGACGAGCAGCTCCCAGGCCATCACCGTCGAGTTGTGGATCGGTCGCACGTGCCGGTCGACCATCCACTCCAGACGTTCACTACCCGCCGTGGCTTCGTGGACCACGATCCGGTTGAGCTCCGGATGCGCCGCCGCGAACCGGACGAACCGCCGGAGGATCTCGGCGAGCGCCGCGGCGACCTCCTGGGCGTTCCCAGCGGTCTCGAGGACGGGAATCTCGCCGAGGGCGTCCGCCAGCTGCCCGTAGAGATGCTCGACCGCTGCCTCCCACAGGGCCTGCTTGGACTCGAAGTGGTAGTTGATCTGCGGCTGGTGGGCGTCGGCTCGCTGAGCGATTGAGCGCGTCGACGCTCCCTCGAATCCCTTCTCGCTGAACTCGACGAGCGCGGACTGCAACAACAGCTCTCGCAGCCCCTCACGGGACCGGCGCGGATGACGGGTCGATTTCACGAGTCTCATGTTATCATTCGATAATATGGAACTGCTGCCACTGTCCTCTCAACCGTTCGCGCCGCCAACGGATCGTGATCTGTTGCCGTCCGAGCGTCGCGAATTCGTCAACACTCACCGCACCTGCCTGTTCGGCTTCGCCCGTAAGGCCGATGGCCCGGCGATGTCGGTCGTGTATTACATCCCCACGGATACCGGCGAGCTCCTCGTGTCGACGATGCGGGCCCGGGGCAAGGCGAAGGCGGTCCGCCGCAGCCCGAAGGTGAGTCTGTGCGTGCTCGACGAGAACTGGCCGTTCAGCTATTTGCAGGTGTACTGCGACGCCACCGTCGATGAAGACCCGGACCTCGTCGTCGACACGATGATGGCGGTCGCCGGCCGCATGTCGGGTGAAGCACTCGGCGAGGAGGCGCGCCCGTTCGTCCAGGCGATGGCCGACGAGGAGGACCGTGTGGTGCTCCGTTGCCGCCCCTACGAAACGTTCGCTCAGCCGCCCCGCCACCTGCACGAGAACGACCAGGACGAGCAGATCACTCACTGGGTGTCGGCGTCGGTTCCGTGGGACGCTCAGGACCCCGAGAACTGATCGTCCCGCTCTCCCCTACTCGAGTCCGTCAACACCGAGGAGCATCGCGTTACCGATGTTGGGTCTTGGTGGCGGCGTCGATTCGGTGCGGAGCGCCGCACCGGCGCACCGCTACCTCGGGGCGAACTCTGGGTGGAAGCGCCGCTGCTCGGCGGCCATGTAGTCGTCAGGGATGAGCATCGAGCGCCGAGCGTCGATGTCGAACGCGAGATTGACGACCTCGAAGGCAACAAGCACATCACCTTCGGCCAGGTCGTAGGCCCACATCGTCGAGCGGGTGGTCTTTCGCTCGATTGCGGTGGTGGCACCGAAGCTCTGGATCCGGGTACCCAGCGGCGGGAGGCGATTGATGCGAAGGCGCGACTCCATCGTGGCCCAGCCCATCCGCTCGCCGTTCGGTCCCTGCTGGATCCACTCGCGCTCCTCTTCGTCCGATGGCGGCCCTCCCCAGATCAGCATTGCGGCTGTCGCGGCCGTGACCTCTTCGTCGACGACGCTGGGCGCCCGACTCTCGAGTCCAAGCGGCTGAACGACCTCGAGCGACGGTGCTGAGCTGATCGGGTCGGCGGCAAGGTCGAGTGACCGGGGCCGACCGTGCTCGGGGATGTCCGCCGCCGGCGCCTCGAGCCGAGGATGATCGACGACGTGGACGAAGGACGCCGCGAGATCGTCGTCGGCTGCGTTGCGCAGCTCGTGATAGATGGCGAGACCTTGTCCAACGTCCACGAGTCCGCTGCGCACTTCGAGTTCGGTGCCGAGCATCTGCTCGTGGTGATGACGGGTGTGAAGGTCGATGATGGGCGCCCCTGCGGGAACTCCCAGATCCTGCAGCATCACTCGCGTCCCGGCCGCGGCGTTGGCCCCATAGAAGCGCACATTCATGTGACCGAGATGATCGATCTGGTCCTCGGTGACATGGCTTGTGTGGGTTGCTTGGAGTTGCGCAGACATTGGCGGCCAGTGTGGCGGCATCGGCTCCCGACTACACCCGAAACGCGGATGCAGCGGGGGTCAGACTCCAGATGCAGCGGTCAGCGACTGAGAAGCATCGCGTCGCCGAAGCTGAGGAAGCGGTAGTTCTCGGCGAGAGCCGTGGCGTAGAGGTCTCGCCACCGGGGGCCAACGAACGCGTCGACCAGACACAGCAGGGTCGATCGGGGCAGGTGGAAGTTGGTCATCAACACATCGACGACCGCCCACTCGTAGGGGCGCCGGATGAATATCCGACTTCGCCCCTCAGCCTCGCCCGTCGTCCCCCAGGTCTCGAGCGCCCGCACGGTTGTCGTACCGACGGCGACCACTCGATTCGCTGCCCCGATCTTCTCGATCGTGTCCCCCGGCACTGAATACCACTCGCTGTGCATGACGTGATCGTCGAGACGATCCACTTGCACCGGTCGAAAGGTGTCGAGGCCGACGGCGAGCTCAACCGTCGCCAGCTCGATCTGGCGCTCGCGAAGCCCGGCGATCACCGCATCGGTGAGGTGTAGCCCTGCGGTGGGCGCGGCGGCCGACACCGGTCGGTCGGCGAATACCGTCTGATAGCGCTCGGGGTCGTCGATCTGCTGTTCGATATAGGGAGGCAGCGGCGGCAGCCCGACCTCGGAGAGCACCTCCAGGAGAGGGCGACCGTCAGTATCGGGCCGCACCATTCGCCGCCCTTCGCCGAGATCGTCGCCCACCTCGATGCTGATGCCGTCGGCCGAAAGCACCGTCCCCACTGCCACCTTCTTCGATGGGCGAACCAACGCCTCCCACCAGCCGTCGTCGTTCGCCTCGAGCAGAAGAACTTCAGCGGCGCCACCGGTGGGGCGGACGAGTGGCAGCCGCGCCGGAAGCACCCGGGTGTCGTTGACCACCAAGAGATCGCCAGGTTCGAGGATGTCGGGCAGATCGGCCACTCGACGGTGCTCGATCGAATCACCGCGATCGACCAGGAGGCGAGCCTGGTCGCGTTGAGCGAGCGGCGTCTGCGCGATCGATGTCGGCGGCAGGTCGTAGTCGATGTCGTCGAGTGTCTCCGGCCGGCCCTCCACGGGACAGATCGTACGGAGAATCGCAGGATTCCCTCAGATTTCATGTCGGAAAGCGAACATATGTTCGCTACAGTCAAACCATGTTCTCGGAGATCCACGCAGAACTCAGCGCTCTGACATTGGGCGACAAGTCCCGCGGCGACCTCCGCCGACTGCTGGGCGATCTCCACCGAATCGAGGCCCATGCGTCAGAGCGGCGGCTTGCCGTGCTGGCCGAGCTCAACGCTCTCGATGATGGCGGGCTCGATGCCGCGGCCGAGGCGCGCTCGATCACCCACCGATCAGCTCGCGGCGCGAAGCGAGACGATGCCACAGCCGAGGCTCTTGCCCAGCTCCCCGCAGCTGCCGACGCGCTCGCTTCCGGACAGATCACCCTCGAGCACGCCGAGCGGCTGGCCGATGCCGTGCATGAGACCTCAGCGGCCGAGGCCGAGGAGCTGGTCAGGGTCGCCGAGCAAACTCCGGCCGACCTGTTCGCGAAGCGAACCACTCGATGGCTGGGAGTGCGGCGAGATCGACAGGCCGTGGAAGACCGACATGCCCGCCAGCGGGCCGACCGGGAGCTGTCGGTCTGGAACGAAGGTGGCGACAGCGGTTCGCTGCTGCTTCACGGTCAGATGGACAATGCCAGCGGTCGAGCCTTCCTGGCCGCGCTCCAGGCCAAGGTCGACGCCCTTTGGCAGGCCGACGGCGGGCGCGACGGATCACCCGACCAGCAGCGCTCCCCCGCTCAGCGGCGGCTCGATGCGCTAGTCGAGCTCGTCACTGGCGAGCAGGCCAACACCCAACTCCGACACGTCAAGCACATGGTCAACGTCATCGTCACTGCCGAGACCGGCCATGCCGAGTTTCTCGATGGCGAGCCGGTACCCGAGGCGTTCCTCGCTCATCTCGACGAGGAGACCACCCAAACCGTCGGTCATGTGTTCGACGGCAAGGGCCAGCCGCTCTGGCACGGCCGACGACGGCGGCTCGCTTCTATCGACCAGTGGCTCCACCTGATCGTCCGAGACCGCGGCTGCACCGATTGTGGAGCCGGTCCGGCGATGAGCGAGGCGCACCACGTCGCCGAGTGGACTCGGCACCTCGGTGAGACCAACGTCGACAACCTCGAGCTCAAGTGCCACACCGACCACGGGTTGGCCCACCACGGCAGCAACGGCGCTCGGGGCGATCAACGAAGACCCCGAGCGGCCTGGACAGCCCGGGCCCATCGGTCCAGGACCGCGGTGAGCCCACCCACCGAGCGGGTTGGCGAGCGTTACTCGTCGCTGTCGAAGAGCCCGGTCTGAGGCGTTCCGCCGGTGCCTGGAGGCGGCGGGCTCATGCCCAGATGTTCGTAGGCCGCGGGCGTTGCCACGCGACCCCGCGGGGTTCGCATGATCAGACCCTGCTGGATCAGATAGGGCTCATACACGTCTTCGACTGTCTCGGTCGGTTCGCTCACGCTGATAGCGAGAGTCGAAAGCCCCACGGGTCCGCCACCGAAGCGGCGACACACCGAATCGAGCACCGCCCGGCTCGCCTTGTCGAGTCCGAGCACATCGACGCCGAAGAACTTGAGTCCATCCGACGCCACCCCGGCATCGATATGGCCGTCTCGTTCCACCTCGGCGTAGTCACGCACCTGACGCAGCAGACGGTTGGCGATGCGGGGCGTGCCGCGGGAACGCCGGGCGATCTCCCATGCGCCGGCATCGTCGATGTCGACATCGAGGATCCGGGCGGCCCGCACCACAATCGACTGGAGATCATCGACCTCGTAGTAATCGAGTCGGGCGACGAGCCCGAACCGATCCCGCAGCGGGCCGGTGATCAGACCCGTGCGAGTCGTTGCCCCGACCAGGGTGAACTTGGCGAGGTCGAGGGGAATCGAACGAGCAGCCGGGCCCTTCCCGAGCACGATGTCGATCCGGAAGTCCTCCATGGCGGGATAGAGCACCTCTTCCACGGGCCGAGGCAGGCGGTGGATCTCGTCGATGAAGAGCACGTCGCCCTCTTCGAGCTTCGAGAGGATTGACGCCAGATCGCCCGCCCGCTCGAGAGCCGGCCCCGAAGTGACCTGCAGATGACTGCCCATCTCGGTGGCGATGATGTTGGCCAGCGTGGTCTTGCCGAGCCCGGGAGGACCGGCAAAGAGCAAATGATCGGCCGTGTCGTTCCGTTTGGCCGCCGCACCGAGCATCACGGCGAGATGGCCCTTGAGCTCAGCCTGTCCGACAAACTCCGCGAGCGTGCGCGGCCGAAGCCCCGGCTCATCGATGATCTCGTCTTCGGTTTCGGTCGGTGAGAGCAGTTCTTCGCGCACGTCAGACTCCCGAAGCGAGTCGCTGCAGGGCTTCCTTCAACAACTCGCCGGTGTCGCCCTCCGACGGAAGCTCCGACAACACCGCATGAATCTCGTCGGCCGCATAGCCGAGTCCTTCCAACGCAGCTCGCAGATCGGCCCGCGTGCCGCCCTTCGCAACCGAGGAGCCGTCCTCGCTGATGGTGATCACCGGGCCGTCGGGAAGATCAAGCTTCGACTTCAGCTCCATCACGAGGCGAGCGGCTGTCTTCTTGCCGACGCCCGGCACCAGGCAGAGGGCCGCCACGTCGTCGTCGGCCACCGCTACCCGCAGCGCATCGGGGCCGTGGACCGACAGGATCGCCAGCCCGAGCGCCGGCCCCACTCCGTGGGCGCTGATCAACGACTCGAAAATCCGACGCTCGTCGACGGTCGCGAAACCGTAGAGCGTGTCGCTGTCTTCACGGACCGCATGGTGCGTGTGGACAAAAATCTCGCTGTCGACCTCACCGATCATCACTGCGGTCGACGGGGTGACCTGCACCCGGTAGCCCACACCCCGCACCTCGACGAGCAGCTCCGCGTCGGGTCCGCGGTCGAGCAATGTCCCTCTCAGCGAACCGATCATCGGTGTCCTCCTGCTGCAGTTCTAGATGATTGCGCCGGCACTCGGGCGAGATGGCACAGCGCGACGGCAACCGCATCGGCGGCATCGGCAGGGGCCAGTAGCTGCGGAAGGTCGAGCAGGGTCTGGACCATGCGGCCCACCTCGTCCTTGTCGGCTCCGCCCCATCCGGCGACCGACTCTTTCACTTCGTTCGGCGAATACTCGATGACGGCACAGCCCGCGCTGGCCGCTTCCGCCATCACGATCCCGCTGACCATGCCGACGGACATGGCCGTGGACACATTGCGCTGGAAGAGCACTCGTTCGATGGCGAGCGCTTGGGGTTCGAACTCCCTGATGAGTGCGCGGATCTCCACCTGCATCTCGGCCAGGCGCAGCGGACGTTCGGTCTGCGGGTCGGTGCGAATCACGCCCGCGGCTATCGCACGGGGCTTGCGGCCGGCTTGTTCGACACAGCCGTAGCCACACCGGGAGAGCCCCGGATCGATTCCCAGTACGAACATACGTACGACCCTAGCCAAGATCCGCCCGATCACGAAGCATCCGCGTTCGCCCGCTCGTTCTTGTCGCGACGACGGTGGCGGAGAACGTGAGAAGGTGGTGACGTGTCAGGACGGCGGCGAATCATGGCGCGACGGATCATGACGCGGCGGATCATCATGCGGGCGGTCGTCGCGAGCACGGCGTTGGCGCTGGCGATGGGGGCGATGCTCACCGAGCGCTGGTTCGTGCATCCCGAGAAGGACGACCCCGGCACAGCCGAAGCGATCTTCGTGCTGGGCGGTGGCGGCGATCGTGTCGACTTCGCCCTCGATCTCGTCCGCGATGGCGTGGCGACCGATGTGGTCTTCGCATCGCCCTTCGTTGCCGAAGAGGGAGTCTGGGCCGCGAGGCCCTGCAACGCGATTCGGCCCGAACGCGTGCCCGACGAGGCGACGTTCACGTGTCACGAGCCCGACTCGGGCACGACTCGGGGCGAGGCCCGCCTGCTTCGCGACCTCGCGCTCGAGAACGGATGGGAATCGGTCGTCGTTGTCGCCAGTACCGACCAGGTGACCAGAGCCCGGCGGCTCATCGAGCGCTGCTGGACCGGCGACGCTCGCATCACCGGCCCGGACCACGACGATCCCTGGCCGATCCGCGCCTTCTACGAGTGGGGCGCAGGCATGAAAGCAACCGTGATTCGAGGCTGTTGAGTAGTGCCTCTGATCACTTCTTCTTCCACGGGATGAACTCTTCGAGGGTCGGAGCGTTCGCACCTGATCGTGCCGGTAGCGCCCAGCGGGCGTGGTCGAGCTCGGCCTTCTGACCCGGTGTCTCGACATAGCCGTCTGCTCCCGCACTCACCGGTGTGGACGCGAACTTCGTCACCAGCTCGCTGTTGGCGGCCGGAATCCAGCGCTTCCCCTCGCGTGGGTGGCCGAGAACCAGATCGAGCGACACGCTGCAGCCGTCGACGGTGCCGCTGGCGTTCACGATCATCTCGTGGTTCGCGTCGCCGATCATCGTCACGTTGTTGTCGATCTTCTGCAGCACGCCCGCGTCGGTGACGAGTTTCGCCTTCGCCGAGATCGATGTCTTGATCTCGCCGTTGAACAGCGCGCCGCTGCGCTCGCCGCTGTCGCGACCTTCCATCGCCACCTTGACGAGCTTGCCGTGACTCTCGTCGTCGCTCAGCTTCATGCCGATCTTGCCGAGCTTGAACGGCCCGACACCCGCTTCGATCTCGGGGCCGCCGAATTCGAAGACCTGGCCCTTCTTTCCCTTCACCGACCAGAACGACTTCTTCTTGGTGACGTCGTACTGCAGACCCGCTCCCTCGCAGACGACGGTGACCGGCCCCTCGAACCCCGCGTCGTGAGTACTCCCGCAGTTCGCCTTGCCGATCTTCTTTGCGAGCGCCGTGAAGTTGTAGATGCCCTTCTTCAGGGTGAACTTGCTGTCGGCCATGCGCGTGTGCATGAAACACCACGGGTTGAACGACAACCGCAAGCTCGACTGCGCCTTCGCGAAGTAGCGATGATCAGCGATCGAGCCTGGCTTGGTGGGCTTGAAGTCGATGCGGATGACGGTCTTGTCGTGGACGACCGCTGAGCCTTCCGTCGGGTAGGCGTTGTAGTTGTCGCGCTCGGTCAGACCCGAGGGGACCGCGTTCTTCTTTCCTGCTCTCGCGTCGGCCACTCGCAGCTGTAGAGCCGTGTTGAGGCCCTCACCACGAAGGCCGCGAGTGGCGCCCGATTTCATGTGGTAGCTGCCGCCGCCGGTATAGCTGAGCATGTCCTCCTTGGCCTTCGGAGGGGCCGCCGTGTCAGTGCCCGTACCCAGGACCTGCATGACCGTGACGTAGTAGTCGCCCACGTGGCGAGCCTTCGGGTTCGGTTTCCGAACCTGCGCGTGGCCGGCATCGCCCGCCCGCTGTCCCAGCGAGTCAGCGACCTTGACCACCAGGTAGGCGCCGAAGTCGCACGCATGTTCTCGCTCCGTCGTCGAGGACGCCGGTGTCTCCTCCCCCGGGGCGTCGCGCGGCTCGTCGTCGTCACCACCGGTCTTGGTGCCCCCACCGGTCTTGGTGCCCCCGTCCGTCTTGGTCCCGCGCGTCCGGGTCCCGCCGCCGCGGAGCCGGGGCCCGAAGAAGATGAACATTCCGACGAAGAGAGCCAGGAGGCCGATCAGGATCAGGACAAGCCCGACATCGATGCCGCCGCCGGATGTGGTCGCGACACCGGGCGGCGACGGATCCACGACGGTTTCCTCTTCGCCGGGATCAGCGTCGTCGGTCTCATTCGTCGTCCCGCCGCCGCCCGACGCCGTGTCGGTCTCGTCCTCCTCTGCGGAGGGCGGCACCGTCGCCAGCGGGGTGAAGAAGAACACCAGCAGCACGACGACCAAGATCGGGAAGATCTTGATGATCGGGGCCAGCGCTCGGATCACGAGGCCGGCCTGGAAGAGGCCACGCGACGTGTGTTGGTGATAGCCCACGCCGACCCCACCGACCTTCTCGGCGAAGTCCGGCGCGGTACCGGACTGCGTGGGCTGGAAGTACGACTCCCCGGTGTAGAGAAGGTTGCTCACCGCGCCGATGCCATCGCCGGCGATGTCCTGATTCGCCGCCCCTTGGTCGACGAGCGCGGCCAGGGCTTCGGAGCTCACTCCCACCGCCATCACGTTGCCCGAGCGGTAGTAGAAGGCGGGGAGTTCGATGGTCGGGAACGACTGCGGCGGCTGGAAGCTGTTGATCTGGAAGCTCAGTACACCGTTGTCGAGTTGGGCGGTCGGGATGACGTTGGCGCCTTCCCATGTGTCGCCCTCGAAGGTCGACTCCCACACGGGGAGACCGGGGACGGCGAGCGTGACGCCCTCATTGAGTGACAGTCCCTGGGAGAAGTCGAAGTCGCTGTCGAACTCGGACCAGATGAGGAGAACATCGGCGCCGGGATCGAGTGGCGCGGTCTGGGCAAATGCCACGTCGTCGTTGACGCCGGCGGCGGGTGGATTCCAATCCTCGGGAATCTTCGTGTGGACAGCGCCGAACTCGGTGACGATCGTCCCATCGGCGGTGATCACCGGTGGCGTGTCGAGATCATCGCCGAACGCGTAGGGAACGACGTCGGCTGCTTCGCTGGCGAAGTCGAGGACCCGCAGCGCGTCGTCGGAGAAAAAGCCGAGCCCGTCCCAGCTGCGATTCGGCTCGACTTCCGATAGCTCCTCGACCGACGTGCCCAGCGGCTCCAGGTCGTCGTTGCTGAGGGTGGGCGCATCCTGGGCCGACACCGGTAGCGCGGTCGCCAATAGGCACACGACAAGAAGCGGGACTCGTAGCCATTTCATGGAACCGACAGTAAGCCTCGCCCCGTCATCGAGCCGTCATCAGTCATTTCATGGCCATGGCTTCGGGAACCAGGGCTTCAGGAACGGTGGCTTCAGGCTGCGACTTCGCTGCCGATATGAGCAGAGTGAGTTCGCAACCAGCCCCGCCCGCCGTGTCGCTTCGCGGCATCAACAAGTCGTTCAACGAGGTCCCTGCCCTCATCGGACTGGACGTGATTGCTCCCGACGGCCAGATCACCGTGCTTCTGGGCCCCAACGGGGCCGGCAAGACCACCGCCATCCGGATCGTGACCGGCGCAATGACCCCCGATGCCGGAACGGTCCGAACCCTCGGCCTCGACCCCGAGGCGGACGGCGAAGAGGTGCGTCGAGCCTGCGGCGTGGTCTCGGCGAAGCCCGCTCTCTACGATCGTCTCAGCGGCAACGACAACCTTCGATATGCAGCTGAACTCCACGGCGTGGACAAGCGCATCATCGACGATCGAATCTGGGCCGCGGCCGGGCGATTCGGCATCGAACACGCACTCGACGCGCAGGTCGGCGGCTACTCCACCGGCATGAAGACCCGACTCGCCCTTGCTCGTTCGGTGCTACACGAACCGCAACTACTCCTCTTCGACGAGCCCACCTCCGGCCTCGATCCCGAGTCGGCCCAAGCCGTACTGCAGCTGATTCGAGACATGACGAGCGACGGCCACACCGTCGTCATGTGCACGCATCACCTCGTCGAAGCCGAGGGCCTCGCCGACCACGTCGTCGTCCTCGATGCCGGCAACGACCTCGTCGCGGGCAAGCCCGCCGACCTCATTCACCAGTTCTGGCCCGACGATTCCGTGGAGATCGCGGTCGAGGGCGACTCTTCGCTCGCCGACCTCCACGATCTCACCGTGCTCGCCGGTGTCGTCCGCACCGAGTCGAGCAAACATGGCGTTCGAGTCATCCTCGACAGCCCGGATGTCACGCCTGATGTGGTCGACGCGCTGGTGCGGGCCGGTCACCGCATCCGCATGGTCAATCCTCACGAGCCCACGCTCGAGGAGCTCTACTTCGCCGTTCGGCGGTCGGCCCGCGATCTTGGTGAGGCGACCAACGAGGAGGTCATGTCATGAACTGGTCACGCACGCTCACCGTCGCCCGCACCGATGTGAAGCAGCTGGTGCTGGCCAAGGACTTCTGGATGCCCATGGGCATCCTCGGCAGCATCTTCTTCGTGATCGTTCCGCTGGTCCTGCTCTTCAGCATCACGTCACTCGGCGATGTCGAGGCGGTCCAGAACATCGCCAACACACTCGAAGTGCTACCGCAGAAGGCCCAGGACCAGATCAAGGGCGACACGCCCCAGGGTCGCACCAGCTACGCGCTGGCTGTGTTTCTCTTCGCCCCAATGGCGGTCGTGGTTCCCCTCACCATCTCGACCGCGGTCGGCGCGGCGACTCTCGTCGGAGAGCGCGAGCGCGGCACCGGCGAGTTTCTCGCCCACTCCCCCGCCGCCACGAAAGAGATCTACCTCGGCAAGCTGCTGGCGAGCCTGCTTCCGGGCTACTTCACCACCATGGTCGGCTTCACGGCCTACTCACTGATCGTGAATCTCATCGTCGGGCCCGAGGTCGGCGGATGGTTCTTCCCCACCACGCAGTGGTGGCTCCTCATGCTCTGGGTCCTCCCCGGATTCCTGCTGATCGGCCTGTCGCTCGTCCTTCGCCTTTCGGGCAAGGTGAAGTCGACGGCAGCCGCTCAGCAGGCATCGGGGCTCATCACCCTCCCCCTGATCGCTGTCTCCTACGCCCAGGCGAGCGGCGCGATCTACGGCACACCCACGACGACGATCGTGATCGGCGCAATCGCTTGGTCCATCGGCATCACGTCGACGTGGCGGGGAATGGGCGCGGTGAAACGCCAACGCCTGCTCGGCGTTGCCGACGGAGTCTGAGCTGGTCTCGCCAGATCTCTCTGTCGGGTGGCCGGTGGATTACGGTCCTGTCCACCCAGCGTAAGGATCACAATGTCGACCAAGCCCTCGCTCGGCGACCGTCTCAAGGTCGCGATGCTCATCAAGATGCGCGAGAGCCACAAGAAGACGGTCGAGCACAAGAGTGTGGCCGACTTCCGTCGCCGGCGAGTCGCCGTGAGCCCGCCGCCTCGCCTCACCCCGGTCAACCGCATCTACAAGGGAATGAGTTGGATGCCGGCCGCAATGCTGGTGCCCGAGCGCGTGCCGAAGGAGGCCCGCCTTCCCAACAAGTACTACGTGACCTACTACGGCAGCAGTAAGGCGATCTGGAAGATCTACGCCAACTCGCCGATCAACCCCGAGCTCGACTGGATCGCCGGCTCGAAGTGGAATGAGGCGTTCCCCACCGCCAACGAAGGCTGGGGATCACCGACCGACGACGACGCGTTCGCCGCGCTGCGCCTCCAGGGTTCGAACCCGTTCTGTCTCAAGAAGGTGGACCACGACGCGGCCGTCGATGGTGCGACCGACAATGCCGCCGAAGAGAAGGTCTTCTCACTCGACTTCACCGAACTCTTCCGCGACATTCTTCCTCCGGTGGAAGCGCGCTTCGCCGTGCGCGAGAAGGAGTTCGTGGCCACTTCGATCCGGCTCGACGATGCGATCCACCGACCGGGCGACGCGGGCTGGGACGACGCGAAACGAGTCGTCAACGGGCTCGATGCTCGCTACTCCGCCTTCATCAGGCACCTCCTCAATTGCCACCTGATGGTGGGTGAGGCCTACGCGGTCGCAGCCTTCACACTGCCCCCGCACCACCCTCTACGGCCCTTCATGGACTTCTTCACCTACAGCACGATCCATGTCAATCACACCGCCTACACGGCGCTGCTCACCGAGAACAGCTACTTCCTGCAGGCCAATTTCGTGAGTGCCGATTCGGCCCGGATCCTCGTGGAGAACGCGATGCGGGTCTTCGATTTCGACGAGTGGATCCTCCCGCGGGATCTGGCCAAGAGGAAGATCGACGAGATCCCCGGTCACCCCTACGTCGAAGACGCCACCGCGGTCTGGCCCGCGATCGAACACGTGTGCCGACGTCACCTGAAAGAGCTCGACTACGACGACGAGATGCTCGCCGCCGACGCCGACCTCGCGCAGTGGTACACCACGCTGTGTCGCATGCTCCCCGACGTCGACACGATTCCGCCCATGAACACGCTCGAAGACCTCATCGACCTGTTGACGGCGGTGATCTACAACAACGTCATCCACGAGGTGTGCGGCAATCTCTCGCCCCTCCTCGACACCAAGGACCCGCGCGACAAACAAAGCATCGATATCGAGCATCTCGCCGACCTGGCGAGGTCAGCGGGGACGGAGCCGGGCAGAAAGCGACCGAAGCCGTGGGCTGCTTCAGTGCTGCTGATGGACCAAGCAACGTTCGTGAGCCGGTTCAATGTCGCCGGCAACAACCTCATGAAGATCAACGCGGCTCGCTACATCGATGACCCGAAGCTGGTGCTCGCGGTCACCGAACTGCAGGACACGCTCAAGGTGCTCGATGCGCAGATCGCGGCACGCAATGTCGAACGCGACCGACCGTTCGAGACCATGCTTCCCCGCAAGTGGGAAGCGTCGATCAGCTTCTGATGCGATCTTCCGGCGCAACCGGGTGACGGAAGAAGAGACGGTCGCCGCCGGCTGAGGCGACGAAACGTTCGTCGAGCACGATGCGGCCGATCGAGACGGGATCGGCGCTGCCTTCGATGGCTTGGATCTCGTAGAGCGTCGCGCCGGGTTCGACCTGGGCGAGGCCGTCGCGGAAGTCGTTGGGCTCGCGGGTGCGGAACTGCTTGCGAACCACAGCATCAGGAACAAACTGGAGGCGTGAGGGGCCGGCTGGCTCGGCGATCGTGTCGCCGGCCTGATTCGTGGCGACGAACTCGTCGATGATCAGCCGCCGGGGCTGAACCGACGCACGCGAGAAGAAGACGTTCATGAGCTTCTGAGTGGAACGCAACTCCTTGTGAGACTCGCGCAGGTCATGGGTGAACGTATTCGAGAACAGGTTGAAGTCGCGGCCCTGGCCCACCGTGTGATTCATGGCCAGCACGTCGACCGACGGTCGGCCGTCGACGAGAATCTTGAGCCCGAATCCGGGGGTGAAAGCCGCCTTGCCCGTCGGCGGCAGAGCCAGCGACATCCGCATCAGCCCTCTACCACCACCGTCCGGAGGCGCCGCGAGCAGCCCGGTGTAGCGAGACCCCTCGTCGATCTCCACCGTGACGGCGCCGACGGACCCTTCTCGATGGATCATCTTGGGCCGGGTCGGGTCCATCAGGTCATCGGTGCGATCGAATGAACGAGCGAGCACGTCACGTCGGCCGGCAATCTGGGCGATCACGATCTTTTTCGCGGCGATGAGATCAGGACGAGTGACGGGTGAGTACTCGGTCTCGAGAATGAGTTCGTCCCACAGCCAGCGCAGCTTCTCGCTGGCCTTCCACCCCTCGTACCCCTGCGGGGTGACGAACTGATCCTCGACCGGAACCTTCATGATGTTTCACCCTTCATGCGCCGACTCTTCTTTCGCCGACTCCTCATGACACCGGGTCCTCGGCCGCCTCGTTGATGGCATTGGAGAGTGAGGTCAAGGCAATGTCGGCTGCCGCATTCACCGAGAGACCCGCGCCCGCGGCGAGAGCCTGGTCGAGATCGGTTTCGATGGATCGGCTGATCGCTCGCATCGCGTTGCCGCGAGGGACATGGCCGTTCGACTGCATCGCCCCGAGAAGCTGCGCTCCGGTCGCGGCGTGGTCGGCTCGAGCCAACACGATCGCGGTGACACCGAAGAGATGGCTCGCCCCAGCGAGATAATGCTGATCGAGGGCGGTCTCGAGTGTGTCACGACAACGCTCGAGGGTCGGCTGCAGATCGTCTCGACTCGCGGAGAAGTGAAGGCGCAGGCCGTTGAGCAGATGCACACCGAGGTGACGAGGATTGAGCGATCGCGCCGCGTCGAGCCCTTCGGCCCACACGGTCATCGCTCGGTCTCGGTCGGTCACCGCGACCGAGAGTCCCTGTGCCCATTTCGCGATCGCCATCATCGTGGCGCTGCCGGTGACGCAGGCGCGATCAAACAACGCTCCTGCCCGTTCAGCAGCCTCGGGCTGCGGATCGTGGGTCGCGAGGTGAAACACGCGGAAACCTTCGGCCCACATCCGATTCGCATCATCGGCCCCGTCGAGATGCTCGAGCCAGGACCCGGTGAGGGCCTCGCTGTCGGCGGCCGAATGCACGTTGTTGAGGTAGTGAGCCGCCATCGATGCCCGAGCAAGTCCCGTCGGGTCGGTCTCGTCGAGAGCGAGGCTCTGCTCCGCCAACGACAGCGCGGTGGGATGAGCGGTGAGGTAGGCGCCCATCGCCCTCATTCCGAGAAGTGAACCCGCTCTCGCATGACCCTCGGGCACCTTCGCCCAGAGTTCTTCGGCCCAGGCAAAGCCCTCGAAACGCATGGCAAAGGTGCTGAACCAGCCGAGCGCAAGCGTGATGTCGACGGCGGCGTCGATGTCGTCACGGTCGACAAAGAAGTCGATCGCGGCGCGAATGTTGGCCCAGTCGCGGCCAAGGAGATCCCAGACCTCGGGTTCTTTGTCGGAGAGCAGCATCGCGCCCTGCGATACGGCGAGCGTGCGGAAGTAATCGCCATGTTTGGCGCGAACACTCTCGCCTGACCCGCTGTCTTCGACCTGCTCCAGGCCGAACTGGCGAAGTGTCGACAGCATGCGAAACCGGATGTGGCCGGCGCCCCGTTCGGTGACGACCATCGACTTGTCGACGAGGGCCATGACCAGATCGAGGAGGTCGAGTTGCGTCCCGAAGCCGTCGGCACAGACCGCTTCGGCAGCTTCGAGTGAGAAGCCGCCGGAGAACACCGACAGTTGCGTGAAGAGCGCGGCCTGCTGCTCGTCGAGTTGCTCGAACGACCACCGAATCGTGTCGCGGAGTGTCTCCTGGCGGCCACCTCGCTGTGTTCCGCTGAGAATACGAAACCGATCTTCGAGCTGTTCGGAGAGCTGTGGGAGCGACAGCACCCGCACCCACGCGGCCGCGAGTTCGATGCCGAGCGGCAGACCGTCGACCTTCGCGCAGATTTCCGCAATCAGAGCGTCGTCACCGGGGCCGACGGCAAAGCGAGCGTCCCGTTCGGCGGCGCGTGCTTTGAAGAGCTCGGCACCGGAGGTCTCGGGGATGAGCGGGGCGAGTTCGAAGACAAATTCACCGTCGACCCCGAGCAACTCACGGCTGGTTGCCAGCACCGCTGGGCCGTCGACCGCGAGGATGCTCTGGACAATGCGGCGAACTGTCGCCAGGACGTGTTCGCAGCCGTCGATGAGGACGAGCACGCGACGATGCTCGAGGAAGTGCACGATGCTCTCCTCGAGGTTGAGCCCCGGCTGGACGCGAGCACCGAGAGCCTCGGCGATGGCATCCGCGACCGCCTCGTCGTCGTCGACCGCGACGAGATCACACATCACAACGCCATCGTCGTAGTAGTCGTCGAGCTCCCACCCGGCCTCGATGCCGAAGCGGGTCTTGCCGACGCCACCAGGCCCGACGATCGTGACTGCCCTTTGTTGGCGCGCCAGCTTGGTCACCGACTTCAGATCATCGTCGCGTCCGAGGAGATCTTGAGCAGGTGTGGGCAACACCGCAGTCGACGAGCCCACTCGACTACGGAAGGGGCGGCCGTCCTCGTTGATCTCGGCCGACCGCAGCATGTAGAGCCGCTCGGTACCGATGCCGCGGAGTTGATGGGCGCCCGCTGGTTCGATATCAAGTCCCGAAACGAGTTCGACGACGTTGCGGGAGATCGAGATCTGGCCACCGTTGGCAACATCCATGATCCGAGCGGCGCGATTGACCGGTGGACCGAAGTAGTCGCCGCGATGGGGTTCACATTCGCCGATATTCAGTCCGATCCGTACCTTTAGCGGTTCGGACCCGTTCCACTCGGTGTCCTGGAGTTCTCGCTGGATGGCAATGGCGCTCTCGGCCGCCTTCTGAGGCGAAACGAAGACCGCAGCGACGCCGTCGCCGGTGCCCTTGAAGACCACGCCTCCGCTGTTGCTGACACAGCGCTCGAGAACGGCATCGTGAATCTGCAACGCGGCGCGCATGTCGTCGGGCGACAACTCCCACCGGGCCGTGCTTCCCTCGATGTCCGTGAAAAGGAACGTGAGGAGGCCCGAAGGAAGCTCTGTGATCATCGAATCCCCCGCACCCATGGGCGCAATGTTGTCATGCCTGGCGTCAGATGCGCCATGACGCAGATCACATTCATATCCAGGTCAGACACAGAATTGTCGGCCTACTCGCGGGCAAGCTGGATCTTTCCCGCCTCGTCGTGATCGAGCGTCTGATCCTGAACCATGTCCACCGTGACCCGTCGCAGTGTGCCCGCGAACACGTTGGGGGCCGAATAGTCGCCTACGGGGCTCGATCGGTCGAGCCCGATGTCGAGTCCCGAAAACGAGATCATCGTGAAGAAGGTGTCGGTCGTGGTCATCGACCCGACGTCAACGCCGTCGATCTCGAGCGTGCCTGTGCCGACTCCGTCGACGCGGTCCATCCGAAAAGCGAGGTCGTGACGACCAGGGCCAACCGGCCGGTCGGACCGGACGACTTGATGAGATCCACCGATATTGAGATCGTGCACCAACGTGCCCTCATCGAGATACAGCGAGTAGCCACTCGTGGCGTCGCCATGGGCGATCAAGACCCCTGATGCTTCGCCCTCGAGGACCTCCACCTCAGCGACGATCCGATAGCTGCGGCTGCGAAGGTCGGGAGCGACATCCGTCGGCAAGTGCCCCATCCCCGCCCAGAACTCGTAGTGCACTCGCTCGCCGTGCACCCGCGCCGCGTTCTCGGCGAAACGCGCACCGAAGCGATCATCGAGCGGTAGCACCTGGTGCTCCTCCGCTTCAGCCCACCAGCGCTCGATCATCTCGGCGAGACGAGCCGGCTCAGCCGAGGCGAGATCGTGGAGCTCGTTGAAGTCGTTGTCGAGGTCGTAGAGCTCCCACACATCATCGTCGAGAGGGGTTCCCGGCGCGTGATAGGCCACGGCCTTCCACCCGTCGATCCAGACTCCTCGGTGGCTGAACATCTCGAAGTACTGAGCCTTCTTCGCAGTGTCGGCCTCAGGGTCGCCGAGCGTGTCCAGGAAACTCACGCCTTCCAACGGCTGTTGGGTCACGCCGTTGACTTCGCTCGGAGGTTCGATGTCGAGCAACTCCAGCAGCGTCGGCACCAGGTCGCTCACGTGGGCGAACTGATGCCGTAATCCGCCGGCATCGGCAATTCCCGCCGGCCACGAGATCACCAGGGGATCACGCACTCCCCCGCCGTGGGTGTTCTGCTTGTAGCGCTTCAGTGGCGTGTTGGCGACCATCGCCCAGCCCCACGGGAAGTTGCTGTGGGTGTCGGGGCCGCCGATGTCGTCGAGTCGCTCGAGCTTGGTTTGTGTGGTCTCGTGGATCAGGTTGTAGGGCCCCATCGCGTTCACGAAGCCCTTCGGTCCGCCTTCCTGCGACGCTCCGTTGTCGCTGAGGACCAGCACGAGTGTGTTGTCGAGCTGTCCCGACTCGTCGAGAAAGTCGATGACCCGGGCGAGCTGTTGGTCGGTGTGATCGAGCATCGCCGCGTAGGCGGCCTGGAGCCGTTGGGCCACGCGCTGCTCGTCGGCCGGTAGCTCGTCCCACGCCTTGACCCCCGGATTGCGGTCCGGGAGCTCGGTGCCTCCGGGCACGATTCCCATCTCGACCATCCGGGCAAGGCGGCGATCGCGGGCGCTGTCCCAACCGTCGGCGAACTGTTCGTCGTACTGATCGATCAGTTCCTTCGGCACCTGATGCGGCGCGTGACAAGCCCCGGGCGCGATGTAGGTGAACCACGGGGCATCGGGCGCACCGGCCTGGTGGTCCGCGATCATCCGGATTGCTTCATCGACCAAGTCGACGGTGAGGTGGTAGCCCTCGTCGTACGTGCCAGGGGGCGAGACGTGGGTGTTGTCTCGCACCAACTCGGGCGCGTACTGGTCCGTCTCGGCGTCGAGGAAGCCGTAGAAGCGGTCAAAGCCCCGGGCGAGCGGCCAACCGTCGGTCGGCCCGGTCGGTCCGGTCTCGAAGAGCGGCGTGACATGCCACTTCCCGGTCATGTAGTTGCGATAGCCGTGGGGCCTCAGCATCTCGGCGATCGTGCCGGCGCTCTTGGCGATCTTGCCTCGGTAGCCCGGGTAACCGCTGTCGAAGTTGGCGAGACACCCGACTCCCACGCTGTGATGGTTGCGCCCGGTCAACATCGATGCTCTGGTCGTCGAGCACATCGCCGTGGTGTGAAAGCCGGTGTAGCGAAGGCCGTTCGCCGCGAGCCGGTCAATCGTGGGCGTCGCTGCGTCGCCTCCGTAGCAACCGAAGTCAGAGAAGCCGACATCGTCGAAGAGCACCATCAAGATGTTGGGCGCATCGTCGCGGGGCCTGGGCGGGTCGGGCCAATGCGGCGTCGAGTCAGCGATCGTTCGGCCAATCACGGCTTGGTTCATGCGAGGGAGCCTTCCACGCCCGTCGCCTCGGCGTGCAAGCCAAGCTGATCGTCGCCGCCGCACCGCGACGCGCAGCGGCTTCGTCGACGAGGGTCTGCTCAGGGCGTGGGAGACCTATGACGACGAAATCCCGCGCGACATGCACGTCTACGGTCGCGTGAGAGGCTGAGCCCATGCCGTCACCGAGCCCCTACGAGACCTGCGAGCAGTGCGGATTCGATGCCGCGGAGTGGAACGATCTCGACACGGCGCGCACGCTCGACAGCGCCCCGGCACTCGTCCGGCTCTGGACCGACGCCATGGCGTCGGGCGCTCTCAATCACCGACCGGATGCGACGACGTGGTCCGCGCTCGAATACGTCGATCACCTACGCGAGACCCTCTTCGCCATGCGGCTGCTGATCACCCTCGCCCTCGAATCACCAGGCACCGACCTCGGTCCGACGCCCGACCCGGCTCCGCCCGGGCCGCCGCGGACGCTCGACCCGGCGATCACTCTCGACCATTTCAACGCGGAGGCCGAAGCGCTGGCCATCGCCGTCCGCGGTCTCGCCGGCGAGCGCTCGGAGCCCGCTGTCGTCCTGGCCGGTGAGCCTCACACGATCGGTTGGGCGAGCCGTCACGCCGTTCACGACCTGTGGCATCACCTCATCGACATCGCAGCCATCCGAGTCGCCCTCGGTGATGCGACGGCTCAGACTTCAGGGGCTGTGGCGCAACTCAATGTGTCCGGCGGCGGCGTGCCCAAGTTGCCGGTAACTCAAGCGACCATCGATCGGCGCGGTGTCGTTGGCGACAGTCAAAGCGCACGAGCGCACCACGGCCGGCCCTGGCAAGCGCTTTGCCTCTGGAGCGAAGAGGTCATCACGACCCTTCGTAACGAGGGCCACCCCATCGACGCGGGAAGTGCGGGCGAGAACATCACGGTGAGGGGCCTCGACTGGTCCGCGCTTCGAGCGGGCACGATCTTGGAGATCGGCGCGGTGAGGTGCCAACTCAGCGCACCGGCGGTGCCTTGCTCGAAGAACGCCCAGTGGTTCCACGACGGCGACTTCGGCCGCATCCTCCACGACCGCGAACCGGGCATGACACGGTGGTATGCGTCGGTGCTGAGGGGCGGCGAGATTCGACCCGACGACGTGGTGCAAGTCGTGAGCTGACCAGCCCCGAAGGGTTACTCCTGCGCCGATTCCATCACGTCGTCGGATGCTTCCATGTTGCCGTGGACATCCTGCACGTCGTCGAGGTCGTCGAGGAGCTCCATCAGGTTGATGAGCTTCTTCACATCGCTCACTTCGGTCATCTCCACGGTCGAGGTGGGCAACATGACGAGGTCGGCCGACTCCACGGCAACTCCGGCATCGTCGAGCGCATCGCGAACCGCATTGAGGTCGGTCGGGGGCGATGTGACCCTCCACATTTCACCCTCGTCAACGATGTCTTCGGCCCCCGCGTCGAGCGCGACGAGCATGAGATCGTCCTCCGACACCGAGGTCGGGACGAGAACCACGCCTTTGCGTTCGAACTGCCAGGCAACAGCGCCGGGCTCAGCCAATGAACCGCCGTTCTTCGACAGGGTCGAACGAATGTCGCCGGAGGTGCGGTTGCGGTTGTCGGTGAGACATTCGATGAGGAGACCGATGCCGCCGGGGGCGTAGCCCTCGTAGGTCACGGTCTCGTAGTTGACACCCTCGAGCTCTCCCGTGCCTCGCTTGACCGCCCGCTCGATCGTGTCGAGCGGCACGCTGTTGTCGCGCGCCTTCTGAAACATCGTGCGGAGCGTGGGGTTCGACTCGACATCGCCGCCGCCAGTGCGGGCCGCCACCTCGACCTGTTTGATCAGCTTGGCGAAGAGCTTGCCCCGCTTGGCATCGGCGGCGCCCTTCTTGTGCTTGATTGTCGCCCACTTGGAATGACCACTCATGGTCCCGAATGTAGCGGTCAGGCAGCCCTCGACCGTCAGGGAACGCGGCGGAACGTGTTGACGTAGTCGATGCGCAACTGCGGATGCCATGCCCATTCGGCGAACGCCTCGGACTCACGACCCCCGAGTCGCTCGGCGACTCGGGGCGTCATGTCCTGAAACGCCGCCTCGGGACCATCGGTATGCATCTCGTAGAGGTGCAGAAACCGAGGACCGTCGGACGAGACGTTGACGTACGGGGTGATCATTCGAAACCCCGGCACCGCGGCCTCGGCGATGTGGCGAATGTGCACGAAGTCGGCCCAGTCGCGGAGATCCTGGTCTGCGGCGGGGTCTTTCGGGCTGATCAGGACGAGTTGAAGACCGGTCGTCGGCTCAGACGTCAAGGATCCCTGCCCAGGTCGAGCGGTGCGCTCGAAGGTCAAACTGTTGATGAGATCCGTGTGGGGTACTGGCTCCGCGTTGGGTTCCTCAACGACCAGAAGCGAGACGAACTCCGTGATCGTCCGGGGAAACTCCTCCCGCTGCGGTTCTTCGTTGGAGAACAGAGCGCCGTACAGCCGGCTTGCCGCCGGAGGCTGGGCGCGCCACATCTCGAGTCTGATGGTTGCCGGCTGACGCCCTTCCATCGACGCAGCCTGTCAGATGCCGAGCTCGGCCAACCAGCGCCGATGAATTCGATCGTCGTCGGACAGCTCGGGGTGGAAGGCCGCGACCAGCACACTGCCCTGCCGGCAGAGAACAGGGTCGCCGTCGACCGTGGCGAGCACCTCGACAGCATCGCCCGCTCGCTCCACCAGCGGCGCTCGGATGAAGACCGCGTGGAACGGCTCGTCGAGACCCTCTACCTCGAGGTCGGACTCGAACGAGTCGATCTGGCGCCCGTAGCCATTGCGAGTCACGGCAAGATCGATCGCGCCCAGCGCATGTTGATCGTCGCGGCCGTCGCGGATCTCGGTGGAGAGCAGGATCATTCCGGCGCAGGTGCCAAAAACCGGGAGGCCGCCGGCGATCCGTTCGCGCAGCGGTTCGAGCATGGCCGACCGTTCGAGCAGCATCGAGATGGTGGTCGACTCACCGCCAGGAATGACCAGGGCATCGACGGTGGAAAGTTGCTCACTGGTGCGGACCTCGACGGTCGCCGCGCCCAGTGGCTCGAGAATCGCGGCGTGAGCGGCAAAGGCGCCCTGAAGGGCCAGAACGCCAACGGTTGGGGCTACCAACCCCGCTCGGCCAGCTTCGTCTCGAGCGAGGCGATCTCGAGGCCCTTCATTGCGTCGCCGAGCCCGGTGGAGACCTTCACGAGGATCGCCGGATCCTGGTAGTGCGTGGCCGCTTCGACGATGGCGGTGGCCATCTTGGCCGGTTCGTCGCTTTTGAAGATGCCGGACCCGACGAACACAGCCTGAGCACCGAGCTGCATCACGAGCGAGGCGTCGGCCGGGGTGGCGATACCGCCGGCGCAGAACATGGGGACCGGAAGCTCGCCGGTCTCGGCAATCTCCTGCACGAGCGGCAACGGGGCCTGAAGTTGCTTGGCCCAATCGAAGAGCTCAGCGTTGTCGGCCTGCCCGATCTTGCCGATGTCGCCCATGATCGAGCGGAGGTGACGGACGGCCTCGACGACGTTGCCGGTGCCGGCTTCGCCCTTCGAGCGAATCATGCAGGCGCCTTCGCTGATGCGACGAAGCGCCTCACCGAGATTGGTGGCGCCGCACACGAAGGGGACGGTGAACGCCCATTTGTCGATGTGGTGCGCTTCGTCGGCGGGCGTGAGCACTTCGGACTCGTCGATGTAGTCGACGCCGAGCGACTGGAGAATCTGCGCCTCGGCGAAGTGGCCGATGCGTGCCTTGGCCATCACCGGGATGGAGACAGTGGCTTGGATGCCCTGGATCATCTCGGGATCGGACATGCGAGACACTCCGCCATCGCGACGGATGTCGGACGGCACTCGCTCGAGCGCCATGACCGCGGTCGCGCCGGAGTCTTCGGCGATCTTGGCTTGCTCGGGATTGACGACGTCCATGATGACGCCGCCCTTCAGCATCTCGGCCAAGCCCCGCTTGACCAGAGGCGTGCCGGTTGTGCGACCGGTGTTGTCGGACATCATTTCGTCAACCATGCGCTCATGCTATCCCTCGCCTCCGAGCACGAGCGCTGCGATTTCCTCGTCGACTGCGAATTCGTAACGACCGCCTGGGACCAGCGTCAGCCAGGTGCGACCGGGGGCGAGACGAATGTCGGCGCCCTCCGCGTCGACGAAGCGGTAAGGGGCTTCGAGCGACTCCCTGCTCCAGGTGCCTTCGAAGCGCTGACCTTCGATCATCACCGAGACCGCTCCGCCGCTCAGGGTGTCGGCATCCACGTTGCGGGGGTCATAGCTGCTCGGGGTGTAGATGGTTTCCATCACGATGAGGTTGTCGGCAACCAGCGCCACTGGCACCTCGTCGGCCGTGACGTGGACGAGACCGTCTTGAACACGGACGTAGCCGCGGGCCGGGTCGTAGACGAACGAGACGATGTCGCGTCCGGTGACCGTGACGGCCTCGCCGGGGATGGCGGAGCTCGCTTGCGCCTCGTCATCATCGAGAAAGTCGAAGATCGCAACGGCCGGCTTGGCCTCGGCGCCGAACTTCTGGACCAGGGAAGAAAGGTCGGCGAAGAGATTGTCGGGGCGTGGCAGGTCGTCATCGCGAACGAGGTTGACGCCGCGACCGTCGTCGACGACCAGCACGGCGCCGCCGTTCGCCGCAAAACTGTTGATGTCGCGCAGCACTGTGGGAAACGCCCCGGAGAAGACGAGCAGAGGCGTGTTGAGATTTGCCATCAGTTCGAGGTCGGCGGGGCGAGCAGAGCGCACGGCGCCGACGCGGTCCGGAAGGTTCGTGTGGAAGAGCACCGCGAATCGAGTGGCGCGATCCTCGATGCGCTCCTCGATGACGATGTCGGCCTGGTCGATACCGGTGAGGGCGGCGAGGCTGTTGCCGTCGTTGTTGGAGATCTTCACCATCACCGTCGGACGGTCGATGATCAACGAATCAGCGTCGAGCCGAAGGCCGGTCATCGGCGACAGCGGACCGAGCGGGACGGTGGTCGTCGTTGTGGTCGTGGTGGTGCTCGTGGTCGTCGTTGTCTCAGCAACCTCGATGTCGGCACCACCGCCGCACGATGCGGCCAGCATCGCCAGCAGCAGCGCGCCAATGAGGCCTTTAGCAGCCGCCCGGCCGCGTCGGTGCGCGTTCACTAGAGCTCCCGAAGGGTGTCGATGCGCTCAGCGAGCGCGGGCTGCACGGTGTCGGACAAGCCCTGCGGTCCAACGAGCCAGAGATGCCTCGACGCGGGCCGGTCGGGCACCCCATCGGAGGCTGCCGCCTTCTCGAACGCCGCGGCGAGGGCCGGTGGGTAGCGGGTGAGCTGCACGCCGTCGATGTCGACTCGCGCCATGCGACGGTTGTCGAGCACTCGAGCGCGAATCTTCGTGGCCAGTGGACCGTAGAGCGGTGTGACCGCAGCCAGGACCGTGGCGGCGTGGATGCCGCTGCCGAACTGCACGAGCTCGCGGGCGACGACCGCCTCGAGTTCGAGACGGTCGAGTTGCCGCAGGGCGCCCGTGGTGATGATGAGACGGGTGTCGTTGGCGTTGCCCGCCACCGCCGCGTCCGGAGCGCGCGACTCGACGAGGTAGAGCTTCGGCTCGGAGATGCCGTGGCTGGCGCACACGCTCTCGACAAGAGACTCGAGCCTCGGTTCGGCACCCTCGGGAATCGGCTTGGCGCCGAGCGACCGCAGCGCGGCCTCGGGGGCACGACGCTCGAGGAGAATCATGACCACCAGCCCCACGACGAGTCCGAGCAGCAGGCCGATCAGCCACGACAGCGAGGCAGGCGCGAGCAGTCCGACCAGAAGCGTCACGAAGAGAAACGCGACGACGGCGGGAGCGATCAGGAGTAGACGAGGCGCGACAGTAGGCACGAGGAGCTCAGCCGACGATCAGAATTCGACCGAGACGGTGCCGCGGGACTCGTCGTCGGCCTCGAAGTACTCACGCTCGGTGAAGCGGAGAGGGCCGGCCAGGACGACCGCAGGGAAGGTCTGGATCGCAGTGTTGTACTTCAGCACGGTGTCGTTGTAGTGCTGGCGAGCGAACGCGATTCGGCCCTCGGTGGAGGTGAGCTCTTCCTGGAGCTCGAGGAAGTTCTGGTTGGCCTTGAGGTCGGGATATGCCTCGCTTACCGCGAACAACTGGCGAAGGGCACCGGTGAGCATGTTTTCGCTTGCGGCAGAGTCTTGTGGACCTGACGCCGAGGTGGCGGCGTTGCGGGCGGCGATGACCGCCTCCAAGGTCTCCTTCTCGTGTGAGGCGTAGCCCTTCACGGTTTCGACGAGGTTGGGAATGAGGTCCCAGCGACGCTTCAGCTGAACGTCGATCTGAGCCCACGCATTTTCGATGCGGTTTCGCAGCTTGACGAGGTTGTTGTAGAGGCTGATGACGAAGAGCACCAGGACGACAACGATGGCGAGAACGATCAGGAGGACGATCATGAGATGCAGCGTATCGGCCAGAGGGCGAGTGGCTGTCGCACCCCCGAATCAGCGCCTTCGTGCGGCCTGGTCGAGCATGTGTTCGTAGCGGCCCACATAGAAGTCGGCCAGCGTCGCCATCGAGAATTCCTCGGCCCGTTCACGCCCCGAAGCCACGAGACCCGCTCGCTTCGACTCGTCGCTCAGGGCCTCACGTAAGGCCCGCGCCATTGCCTCGTGGTCGCCGGCCGCGAACAGGAGGGCGTCGCTTCCCTGGCGCGCCGCGTTTGCGTAGCCGGGGATGTTCGAAGCCACCACCGGGGTGCCCGCCGCCATTCCCTCGAGGAGAACAACGCCGAACGACTCGCCGTGCAGCGACGGGGCGCAGAACACGTCGGCCCCTTTCAGACGGGCGATCTTCTCGCTCTCGCTGATCGCCCCGAGCCACTCGAGTCGAGGGTCACCGGCGAAGGTCGCCTTCAACGACTCGGTCTCGGGCCCATCGCCGGCGATCCAGATCCGCACGTCAGGGGCAAGCAGCGATACCGCGTCGAGGAGAACGCGCAGGCCCTTCCGTTCTTCGTGGCGCCCCACAAAGAGAATCGTCGGCCCGTCAGTCGACCACGTGGGACTCTCGTCGTAGCGCCGCACCTCGACCGCGTTGAACGTCAGGTCGTATTGCCCGCCGAGGCTGTCTCGAGCCATCTGTCGGGCATCCTCCGACACCGCGACGCGGTCGTCGAGACGCCCCGCGAGGTACCGAACAACGTTGGGCATCAGCTCGTAGGAGAGCGACCGGCCGGCCATGTGGAACGTGCCGAGCATTGGAGCTGGCCGGGTGAGGAGCGCTGTGGTGGTGGGGCCCGGTGCGAGCGGCTCGTGGAGATGGACTACGTCGAATGCTTCGTCACGCATCGCTCGGATGGTCCGCAGCTGAGCGGAGGGGTCGGGTGCCACCGGCGCGACCGAACCGTTGGCCGCGGTCGGCAGGCTCAAACCCAAGGGAGTGACACCTGCATCGGGCGGCGGCCCGTCGCACGGCGCCAGCACTCGAACGGCGTGGCCCTTTCGCCGCAGCGCTCGAGCGAGCCCGAGCACCTGCGTCTGCACGCCGCCGGGCACGGTCAGGCTGTAGGGGCAGAGCATTCCGATGCGCATCAGTCGTCGACCAGCGCTCTCAGGTGATCGGGCATCGGCTCGCCGAGAGCGATGTAGTCGCTGGGCCAGTTCGGTTGGAGCAGGTGCCACTGCTCGGGGGCTGCGGAGATCAGCGACTCGAATGCGGTGGCGAGATCCTGCGTAACCCGCGCGATGTCTTCTCTGAGCTTGCCGCGCCGTTCGGTGTCGAGTGCGGGCATCACGTGGCCCCACCGCGACCCGTCCCGCCAGTAGACGGCGGTCGGCAGCAAGGGCGAGCCGGTGCGAAGCGCGAGCGTGGCGGGACCAGCCGGGAGCGTCGTTCGCTCCCCGAAGAACTCCACCGGAATTCCGTTGCCCTGAAGGTCGCGGTCGGCCAGAAGGCAGAGCACCTCGCCGTTCTTCAACGCGTTGATGCTCGCCTTTCCCGCCTCGGGACCGAGCGGCACGATGTTCATTCCCAGAGATTCACGAAACCCGACGAACCACTCGAACAGCTCCGGCGGCTCCAGCGGTTCGACGATGGCGGTGACGTTGTAGCCGGGCACGAGGGCCAACCAGAACGCTGCCCATTCCCATGTGCCCAGGTGAGGCAGAGCGAGAATCGGTCCCTGCCCCCGAGCGCACGCCTCTTCCACCTGGCCGAATCCCTCATAGCCGAACTCTCGATCGATCTCCTCGGCGCTGAGATCAGGAAGTCGGAAACTCTCGTGGTAGTAGCGGGCGTACCACTGAAAGGCCTCCGCAACGCGGCGGCGTTCTTCGATGGGGCTCATCTTGCGACCGAGGACGCGAGAGATGTTGCGAGCGACGACGCGGCGTCGATCGGCCGATGCGGCCACGCCGGTACCGATCAGACGCGAGGCGGCGGTCCCAGCCGAGGCAGGGAGACGGCGTGCGAGAAATGACCCCGCCCGATAGGCGGAGACCGATGGCACTCGGGCGACCGATCAGCCGTCGCGCAGAGCCCGACGCTCACGCATGCGTTGACGCCACACCGACTCGGCCGAGGATCGGCGAGCTCGGGGCTGGCGACGTTGGCGACGAGCGGGCAACGGGCGGTCCTGCGAAGCCTGGCGCCACACCTTCACGAATCGCTGAATGGCCGTGATTGCCGTGAGGGTGAACATCACCCAGAGAATCGGAATCAACAGCTCGGCGAACAGCAGGGCGAGGGCGAGCACGATGATGCGCTCGGCCCGTTCCATGATGCCGCCCTTGGCATCGAAGCCCAGCGATTCGGCCTTGGCCCGCTGATACGAGATGAACATGGCGAGCCCCATGATCGCCACCGGCAGCATCATGATCCGGCCGGGCTCGGTACTGGCGAGGTGCCACGCGACACCGCCGAACAGCAGGCCGTCGGTCAGGCGATCGGAGACGGAATCGAAGAAGGCGCCGCGATCGGAGCCCGTGCCCGATGCGCGGGCGACGGCGCCATCGAGGGCGTCGGGAATGCCGGTGAGGAGCAGGAAGAGAAAGCCGACGCGCATGTGGCCGGCACCGATGGTGACAGCGGCGACCGCGGCCATCGCAATGCCGATCACGGTGATGACATCGGCCGTGATGCCGGTGCGGCGGAGGCTGTGGCCGATGGGCATCAGGCCCTTGTCGACCGTGGTACGCCAATTTCCGTCGAACATGAGTACTCCTCGAGAACGCAGCCAGGATAGCAGCGGCAACGTCAGGCTTGAGTCAGCCCCGCCCAGTCCTCGGGGTTCGTCTCGACGAAGTGGTCGATGATTTCGCCGTCGACGCCATCGACCAACACGAGACCGCGTTGCTCAGGAGAGGGCTCGTTCGAGTAAAGCAGGATGCGCCATGTGGGACGACTACGAAAGCCGCGCCACCCCAGCTGAGCGGACGCGTGACCCACCGGGAATCCGACCTGACGGGTTGCGGCTTGCAGCGCATGCTCCTCGTCGAAAGCGAGGTCCCAGCCACCCTGAAGGTGGTACAAGCCGACGACGATCAGCACGATGCCGGCAACCGTGACACCGCCATTGACCAGAACCGCGCCATCACCGGCCGCCGCGACCAGGGCAATACAGCCGATACCGATGAGGATGTAGAGCACACCCGGAATGCGCCGTCGGCTGTTGTTCGGGAAGAGGTAGGGGATCTCGATCGCCGAGGTATCGAGGTCGGCCGGGAGCGAGTCGCGGACCTCTTCTGGTGAGATGTCGTCCTCGGTGTTCACGTCGGTCAGGCTACGGGCCACGCGTCACGGATACATAGCCAGGAATCACTGAGCGTCTCGGGCATCACGCGCACATCCGCTATGGCGGTCGTGAAGTTGGTGTCGCCGACCCAACGAGGCAGGACGTGGACGTGGAGATGGTCGGGAACACCGGCGCCCGCCCCTTGGCCGAGGTTGGCGCCGACGTTGACGCCATCGGGCTCGTAGGCCGCCTCGATGGCGACGACCGCGTCACGAACACCGTCCCAGAGCTCTCGATACTCGTCGGGCTCGAGATCGGTGAGGGCATCGACGCCACGGTAAGGGAGCACCATCAAGTGACCGGAGCAATACGGATACGCGTTCAAGATGGCGAAGCAGTGCTCGCCCCGCCACAGAATGAACGTCGCCTCGTCGGGCTCACCAGAGCCGAGAATTGCCTCGAACAGTGTGTGGCCTTCAGGGATCGAGGCATCCTCTCGCGTCGATCGCATGTGGGGAATGCGCCAACCGGCCCAGAGATGCTCGACCATCAGGACTTCTCGTCGACCTCGGTCTGAAGCTGCGACGAGAAGGCATCGACGGCGACATCGCGCTCGGGCTTTTCCTCGCCTCGTCGATTGACCCCGACAGTGTCATTGGCGACATCGTCGTCACCGACGACGAGAACGTAGGGCAACTTCTCGACCTTGCCGTTGCGCACACGCTTGCCGAGTCCTTCGACGGCGCCGACCACGTCGACTCGGAAGCCATTGGACCGGAGCCGAGCGGCAACGGCGTGGGCGTAGTCGTCGTGGACCTCTGCGACGGGCAGGACTCGCACCTGCGTGGGGGCGAGCCAAGCGGGAAAGGCCCCGGCGTAGTGCTCGATGAGCACGCCGAAGAACCGCTCGATCGAACCCAGCAATGCACGATGGATCATCACCGGCTGCTTGCGACTGCCGTCGTTGGCGATGTACTCGAGACCGAAGCGATCGGGCAGGTTGAAATCGAGTTGAATGGTGGACAGCTGCCATGCTCGCCCGATCGCGTCCTTCACATCGACATCGATCTTTGGGCCGTAGAACGCGCCACCACCCTCGTCGACGACGTAGTCGAGGCCGTGGGCATCGAGTGCCATCCGTAGGCCTTCGGTGGCCTGGTCCCAGAGCTCGTCGTCGCCGACCGCCTTCTCGGCCGGACGGGTCGAGAGCTTGGCCTGAAAGTCGTGGAAGCCGAAGTCGCGGAGCTGATTGAGCACGAAGTCGAGGAGCGAGGCGAGCTCGTCCTCGATTTCTTCGCGAGTGCAGAAGATGTGGCTGTCGTCCTGGGTGAATCCGCGACTTCGCATGAGCCCGTGGATCGCCCCGGACAGCTCGTAGCGATACACCGCGCCCAGCTCGAAGAGCCGAAGCGGCAGCTCTCGGTAGCTCCGCTGGTTCGATCGATAGACCATCACATGAAATGGACAGTTCATCGGTTTCGGGTAGTAGGTGGCTCCGTCCATCTCCATGGGCGGGTACATGCCGTCGGCGTAGAAGTCGAGATGGCCCGAGGTCTCCCAGAGGACCGACTTGGCGATGTGGGGCGAGAAGACGAACTCGTAACCACCGTTCTCGTGGGCCTCACGGGAGTAGTCCTCCATGAGCTTGCGGATCTTGGCGCCCTTCGGGTGCCACACCGCGAGGCCGGGACCGAGCTCTTCGGGCCAGCTGACCAGATCGAGCTCCTGCGCGAGTCGACGATGATCTCGCTTCTCCGCCTCGGCGAGCATCTGGAGATGGGTCTTCAACGCCTTCTTCGAGTCCCAAGCAGTGCCGTAGATGCGTTGCAACATCGGGCGCGACACGTCGCCGCGCCAATACGCACCGGCGACCGATTGCAGCTTGAAATGGGCGAGACGACCGGTGCTCGGCACGTGAGGCCCGGTGCACATGTCGCGAAATGTTCCCGGCGCGTCGACGTCGCCGTTGGCGTAGTAGCTGATGGATTCACCGCTCACTTCGCCGACGTCCTCGCCCGAGACCGCGCCTTCGCGCACTCGGTCGATGATCTCGGCCTTGAACGGCTCATCGGCGAAAAAGGCGACCGCATCATCCGAAGAGAGCTCATGGCGAACAAAGGGCTGGTCGGCATCGACGAGCTCCTTCATCCGCGCCTCGATGCGCTCCATGTCGTCGTCGGACAGCGTCTGCCCCTCGGGCAGTTCGACGTCGTAGTAGAAGCCGTGTTCGATCGGCGGACCAATGGCCAGCTGAGTACCCGGGAAGAGGTCGACGATCGCCTGGGCGAGCACGTGGGCGGTCGAATGTCGGATGGTGTGGAGCCCCCGATCGGAGCCGGGGGTGACGATCTCGACAACCGAGCCATCCGTGAGCGAGATGTCGAGGTCCTGCTCCGTGCCGTCGACGACGGCAATCAGTGCATCGGAGGCGAGACGGGGCCCGATGTCGGCCGCGAGATCCGCGGCGGAAGCACCAGCGGAGAGTTCACGGCTCGACCCATCGGGCAGGCTGACGGAGATCACATCGGACATACGGGTCGCAGGCTACCGGCCACCCTGCAGCGCAGGGTTGTATTTCAGACGGCAGCAGGGCGGAGGACGTCGGCCGACGATCGTCGTTCCGGCATCTCGGGATCGCCCGTCGCCTGCAGCGTTTCGGTGGCTTCCTGGGTGCCCTTGGTGGCGTAGGCGTTGACGTAGTCCTGGCCCGTCAACGCTCGGATCTCGAACATCAACTCGTCGGTGATCTGACGCAGCCGCATCCTCGTGTCGGAGACCTCGGACGATGAGGCGGGCCGGATCGGACGACCGAAGCGGATCTCGATCGGTCGGAACGGTCTCGGGAAGGGTGCGTCGGGAGGCTGGATGGTGCGGGTCCCGAGGATGCCGACGGGCACGATGGGCGCACCGGTGCGAAGCGAGAGTCGAGCGGCACCCGTGTGTCCCTTGTGCAGGTAGCCGTCACGGGCCCGCGTGCCTTCGGGATAGATGCCGAACAGCTCACCCTCATCGAGAAGGCGGGCCGCCGTGTCGAGGGCACGAGAGGACGCATCTCCGCCGCTGCGGTCGATCGGGATCATGCCCAAGGCGGGGAAGAGCCGTCGGGTCTTCCAGTCGTCGAGATACTCGGCCTTGCCCACGAACGTGATGCGACGGGGAAGGACGGCGGGAAGAAAGAACGAGTCGATGACCGAGGTGTGGTTCGGGGCGAGGATCGCCGGACCCGAGGTGGGGATGTTGTCGAGGCCGACTGCCTTCATCCGCCAGAGAGTCGAAAAGACCGGACGCAGTGCGGTGAGGGCCGCCTTCTGGAGCGAGCCGTGCTCACGGGTTTCGTCACTCTGCGTCATCTGTGTTCATCATGTCAGCTCGACGCCCAGCAGCGCGGCCGCGCTGCCGACTCCTTCACCCGCGATCGCCGCCTCGTCGATCAGCCGCAGCGCGGCAGGCACATCGAGATCGTCGTCGAGGTGAAGACGCACCTCGTCGAGCGCAGCATCGCCCTCGCCCGCCGACCGCCAGAGATCCAGCCGCGCCGCCGCGTCGTCGATCAACTGATCGCTCCACTGCCACGGGCGACGGTAGTGATGCGCCCCGAGGGCCAGGCGAATCGCCATCGGGTCGAACCGCTCGCGCAGTTCGTGCACGAAGACGAGGTTGCCGGTCGACTTCGACATCTTCCGACCATCGAGATGCACCATCGACTGGTGCATCCAGTGCCGCACGAACGGCTCGCCGGTCGAAGCTTCGCTCTGGGCCCGGACACATTCGTGGTGCGGATAGAGCAGGTCGACGCCTCCGCCGTGAAGATCGATCGTCGGGCCGAGTTCTCTCAGGGCGAGCGCGCTGCATTCCACATGCCATCCGGGACGCCCCGGCCCCCAGCGCGACTCCCATGCCGGCTCTCCCTCGTCCGACGGCCGCCACATCACGAAGTCGAGAGGATCCCGTTTGTTGGGGTCGCTCGGGTTCTCACGCCATTCGATGGCGAGCTGTTGCATCCGGTCGCGGCCCAGATCACCGAGCGAGCCGAAGTCGGGAGCGGCGACGGTGTCGAAGTAGACGGTGCCGTCGACGACGTAAGCGAGACCGCGCTCGAGAATCGACTCGATCACCCCGCGGATATCAGGAATCGCGCCCGTCGCCCGTGGCTCCGACCAGGGAGGAATCGTGTTGAGGGCGGCCATGTCGTCGTCGAAGCGAGCCGTCTCGCCGAAGGCAAGGTCGAGGTAGTGAACGCCGCGCCGCGCCGCAGCGGCGAGGATGTCGTCGTCGACATCGGTGATGTTGCGCACGCAGCGCGTCTCATGACCGAGATCACGGAGGCGGCGCTGCAACACGTCGTAGGTCACGTAGGTCGCAGCGTGGCCCATGTGCGTGGCGTCGTACGGCGTGATGCCGCACACATACATGGTGACGATCGGTCCGGGTTCGAACGGCACCACGGCGCCCACATGAGTGTCGTAGAGGCGCATGGACATCGGAAGGCCCGACTCAGATGGCGTCGTCGTCGATGCCGATCAGCTTCAGGGCGACACGGGTCTTGTAGCGCACATTCAGCTGCAACAACACGGCGGTGAACGCTTCGATCGCCGTCGCGTTCGACAGCTCACCGGCATCGAGCGGACGCATGCCCGGGATGTCTCGCACCAGATCGCTCACGGTCACGGTGGCCTTCTGGTGGTCGGAGCAGATGAGGATGTCGGAGACGACCGGCTCGTCGAGATGGGCGAGCTCCTTCGCGGGCACGTGATGGAACGCGGCAGCTACATAGCTGTCGCGCAACTCGGCTTGCACACTCCCGCTCACCGACCCTCGGGGCGGAACCAACGGCTGAAATTCGCGACCGACCTTCGAGAGTGCATTGCTCATGCAGACGACGATCTTGCCGCGGAGCTGCGTGCGGACGCTGTGAGCGGTCTCGGTCGCGGCGTTCCACGGCGTCGCGATCACGATCAACTCGGCATTGGCCGCGCCGGCATTGTCGTCGCTGTCGATCGACAGGTCGCGGTCGGGCCACTCGGCGATGATCGAGTCGCGCACCTCCATGGCTCGGTACTTCGAGCGGGATCCGAGGGTGACGTCGTGTCCCACGGAAGCGAGACGGGCGGCGAGTGCCATACCGGCGGGGCCGGTAGCGCCAAGAAGTCCGATGTGCATGGCGACGAGGCTACGGTGCGGGCGTCGCTTCCGACGAGTTGAAAGGCGCGATCCTGTGGGCCTGCTAGACGGCAAGAAGATCCTGATCACCGGAGTTCTCACCGATGCTTCGCTGGCATTCGGCGTCGCAAAGTTGGCGCAGGAGCAGGGGGCGGAGATCGTTCTCACTGGTGCGGGACGGGGCCTGCGGTTGACGCAACGAACCGCTCGGAAGTTGCCGACCGAGCCCGAGGTCTTCGAGCTCGACGTCACCGACGCGTCGCATGTCGACGCGCTCCGAACAACGCTCGAAGAAAAGTGGGGGCGCGTCGACGGCGCGCTGCACTCCATCGGTTTCGCCCCGGAAGCCTGCCTCGGCGAGGACTTCATGGGTGCCACGTGGGACGACGTGAAGGTCGCCGTGGAGATCTCCGCATACTCGCTGAAGGTGCTCGCGGAGGCGACCGCGCCGCTGATGACCGACGGTGGTTCGCTCGTCGGTCTCACCTTCGACGCCACCGTTGCGTGGCCTGCCTACAACTGGATGGGCGTCGCCAAAGCGGCCCTCGAATCAACCAGTCGTTACCTGGCCCGCGAGCTCGGCCCACAGGGAATCCGCTGCAACCTGATCGCCGCCGGTCCGATTCGAACCATGGCGGCCAAGTCGATTCCCGGATTCTCCAAGTTCGAAGACGTCTGGGACGAAAAGGCGCCACTCGGCTGGGACGTCGACGACTCGACCACCGTCGCCGAGACCACCTGCGCGCTGCTGTCCGACTGGTTCCGGGGCACCACCGGCTCAATGATCCACGTGGATGGCGGCTACCACTCTGTTGGCGCCTGACTCTGTTGGCGCCTGACCTCCTCGTCATCGGCGGCACCGGACTCCTCGGCCGCCGCATCGTGGCGGTGAGCGGCCGGCGCGTCGCCGCGACATATCACCGCGGATCGGCGACCAGAGCGGACATCGATTGGCACGCCCTCGATCTCCGTGACGGTGGCGAGAAGGCTGCCACCCTGATCGCCTCGCTGCGCCCGAGGTCGGTCGTCAACGCCGCCTACGTTCAGGGCGGCGACGATCTCCGAGCGATCACCGCCGAAGCACCGAGTGCAATCGCGCTGGCCTGCCGCGACATCGACGCCCGATTCGTTCACCTCTCCACCGACGTGGTCTTCGACGGCACCACCGCGCGGCCCTACGTAGAGTCAGACCCGACCTCACCGGTCCACGACTACGGCCAAGCGAAGGCCGATGCCGAACGCGACGTCGTTCGCGCCGACCCGTCGGCTGTGATCGTGCGGACAAGTCTTCTCTACGGCGACGCCACCGACCCCGGACCTCAGGTGAAGATGACGATGAAACCCGGGATCACGTTCTACGAGGACGAGTACCGCAATCCGCTCCCGGTCGCCGCGCTCGCCGCCGCCTGCCTCGAGCTGGCACAGCGGAGGGACATCACCGGCCTTCTCCACGTCGCCGGAAGCGAGACCCTCGACCGGCTCGAATTCGCCCGCCGTGTCGCCCCCCTCGTCGGCGTGGACCCGGCCAGCCTCAGTGGCGGCCCTGGCTCGACCGCCACCGACCGCCCCAGCAACTGCCCCCTCGATTCCGCTCTCGCCCGCTCCCTATTGGCGACTCCCCTTCCCTGAGCTACCCGCGACCCGTCCACTGTGTAGATTCTGCCGTCTACAACTCGAGTCGGTGACCGAGCCCGCCGGCCAAGAAGGGCTGTGAAGTTGAGCCTCCGAATCTGGCTCCACGAGGGACACGACGGCGGGCCAGGACTGGTCGCGCTTGGTCTCGATTGGTTGGGCTTTGCCACGTGGGCGGAGTCAGAGCCCGAGCTCATCGCCAAGCTCCCGGACAAGGCTCGGCAGTATCAGGCGTGGCGACGACACCACGGAGTCGGGGTCGAAGGCGACACCGACGCGGAGCGCATCGAGGTCGTCGGCCGTTTCACCGGCGACGAAATCCTCTTCCCACCCGACCTCGAACCGGCCCGCCCGGAGGATGTCGCTCTCACGATTCGACTCCTCGATTGCTCCCGAGCAGATCTGAACGCGGTGCTCGAAGATGCACCGGAGGGCGCCTTCGACTGGAACCCCGACTACAAGAACTTCGCCCCGTGGGCCGATTGGCGCAGCGTGCGCGCCAACCTGGCCCACATTGCAAACAGCGAGACCGCCTACTACGCGACGAACATCGGCTTCGAGCCGACGCTGCCGGCGGCAGACCCACACGGAGATTGGAGAAGCTTCCTCCCGCAGCACCGCTCCGAGACGCTGGCCTTTCTGAACGAGCTACGGCTGAGCGCGGATCTCACCCGACTGCGCACCATCGACCACGGTTTCGGTCCGGAGGATTGGTCCGTTCGCAAGACACTCCGAAGACTCGTGAGCCATGAGATCGTCCACACGAAGAGCATCTCGCGAGTGATTCGGGACTACCGCGCGACACACCCGGGAAGCTGACCATCCGATACGAACGGCGGGATCTGCCGGCTTCGGACTAACGGGCGGCGTCGGTTTCGTCGCGGATGTCGCCGACGAGCGCCTCGAGGGCGTCTTCGAGAGTGACGAGTCCGAGGAGTTCACCGTCGACCGCGTGCACGAGGCAGACATGGCGGCGGGCTCGGCGCATCGCCCGCATCAGATCGCGTACGGGCTGGTCGGGTGACACGATCAACATGCGACGCATGATCTCGAGCGGGATCTGATCGTCGCGCGCCTCAGCCGGCAGCCGCAGCAGGTCTTTCGAATGGACGAACCCGATCAGGTCGCCCGGGCCGACTCCTTCCACCGGAATGCGGCTGTGACCGGTCTTCGCGACCACCGCTTCGATCTCAGCGACGGAGGTGGACCTCGGCACCGAGTCGACTTCGTGGCGCGGTGTCATGATCGACCCGGCGGTGCGAGCACGGAAGTCGAGGGCACCAGCGAGAAGATCGTGCTCAACGCCTTCGATCTTGCCCTCCTCGACCGCGCCGGCGAGAAGTGTGTGGAACTCGTTGACCGTCAACGCCGTGTTGAGTTCGTCGACCGGTTCGAAACCGAGGAGACGAACAATGGCGTTGGAGATCGCATTGAGGAACCAGATCACCGGCCGGAGCAAGGCGACGTAGGCCGCGTGCACGGGAGCCAGGAGTCGGGCGACCCGCTCGGGGTTCGCGATTGCGAGGTTTTTGGGAACCATCTCGCCGAGCACCATGTGGAGGACGACGACGATGGTGAGCGCGATCAGGAACGAGATCGTGTGGAGCAGGCTGCTGGGCAGATGGACGATCGTCTCGATCGCCGATTCGAGCAATGTGGCCACCGCCGGCTCCGCCACGTAGCCGAGCCCGAGCGAGGCCATCGTGATGCCGAGCTGCGCGCCCGCGAGCTGCGGTTGGAGATCGCGGACAGCCTCCAGTGCCGCGGCCGCTCCCGGGTCGGTGCCGTCCTTGACCATCGGCTGCAGACGAGAGGCGCGACTGGCGAGCAGCGCGAACTCGACCGCGACGAAGAACCCGTTGGCCACGAGGAGCAGGACCGCGGCAGCGAGAAAGCCTGCGGTCATCGGGCCTCCTCGGCTGGCGCGACGACTCGTACGGACGCGATGCGGAGCCGCTCCATCGCGACGACCTCGAGGCGCCAACCCGCAACGGTGCACATGTCGCCGGGAGCAGGAATCTGACCCAACAGGTCGAGGACGAGCCCGGCCAGCGTTTCGTACTCGCCTTCGGGCATTTCGAAGCCGGTGAGATCACGTACCTCATCGGGGTGCAGCGAAGCGGGAATCACGGTGGAGCCCATCGCTTCGACTCTGGTGAGCGAAGTGGTGATCTCGTCGTGCTCGTCGTCGATCTCGCCGACGAGCTCTTCCAAAATGTCCTCGAGGGTGATGATGCCGGCGGTTCCACCGTGTTCGTCGATCACGACGGCGAGCTGTTGGCCACCCTCTCGCAGGTCGACGAGCAATTCGTCGAGGTCTCGGGCTTCGGGCACGGCCAGTACCGGCGCCATGAGCTCAACGACTCGGGTGTCGGCGCGGGCATCGATCGCCACCCGGTGGACGGACTTCACGTGGACCACACCGACGAGATCATCGAGTCCGTCGCCCATGACGGGGAAGCGCGAGTGACCGCTGCTGACCGCCAGCTCGACGAGTTCGTCCACCGTCGACTCGTCGTCGACGGCCACGATCCGCACCCGAGGCACCATTGCATCGTCGGCTGACTTGTCGGCGAGCCGGATCGATCGAGTCAGAAGGTCGACCTCACCCGCATCGAGCATGCCTTCCTCGCCCGAGCTCCTGATCAGGTGTTCGAGCTCCTCCCGATCAGGGGTGCCCTCGATCTCCTCCGCCGGCTCGACGCCGAGTCGGCGTGTGATGCGAGCAGCCAGTCCGTCGAGCACAGCGACGACCGGCCGGGCGATGGCGCCGTAGACCGCGGTCGGCCGAGCAAGCACGAACGACGCTTCCAGCGGCCGGCTCGTGGCGAGCGTCTTCGGCACGAGTTCGCCGAAGACCATCTGGACGATGGTCGCGAGAACGAGCGCCAACGCGATCGAGACACCGCCCGGGACGCTGTCGAACACCGCCTCCAGTCCGGGCTCGATAGCTGCCGCGACGGCCGGCTCGGCCAGGAATCCGAGCATCAGCGACGTGATGGTGATGCCGAGTTGCGCGCCGGACAGGTGATACGAGATGCGGTCGAGGAGTGCCTGGACGCGCGACGCGACAGCGCTCCCCTGGCGGACGCGTTCGTCTACCCGGGTGCGATCGACCGCCACCAGCGCGAACTCGGCAGCAACGAAAGCCGCGTTGGCGGCCACCAAGGCAATGGCGGCCAGCAGCCGTAGGGCGATGTCGATCGGGACTCCTCGAACTCGATCTGCGTTCTTCGAGAATGTACCCGTAGGTTGGGGCCGATGCCGTCGTCTTCCACTCAGTCGTCCGCGCCGGTCGCCCGATCAGTACCAACGACGGAGAGCCGGTTCGGTCCTCCGAGAGCCGACATTGATCCCGATTCCTCCAAGGGATGGTTGCGACGGCTCTGGCCGGTCGTCTGGTCACAGAAGGCCGTGTTCCTGGTCGGAGTGACCACCGGATTGCTGGCAACAACAGCCACCGTGATGGTTCCTCTGGCGGTCGGCAAGGGACTCGACGCAATCGACGATGGCGAGCGCGTCGCCCCGTTTGTTGTGGCCCTCTTCGTGCTCGCCGTCTGTCGGTTCGTTTTCGGATTCGTCTATCGCTTCAACCTGTTTCGCGCTGCTCACCGCATCGAGGCCGACCTGCGCAACCTCATTTACGAACGGCTCACTGAGCTCTCGTTCGGCTACTGGGACCGCATGCAGAGCGGCCAGGTCATCAGCCGGGCCAACAGCGACATTCGCTCGATCCAGCTGCTCTTCGCCTTCGGACCGCTCATCGCCATGCAGATCGTGCTCTTCGCGGTAGCGCTCGTGGTCATGGTGGTCATCGATCTCGGGCTCACCGCCGTGGCCCTCGCCCCTCTGCCCTTCGTCTTCTTCATCGGGCTGCGTTTGCGCAACCGGATCTTCCCGCTCTCGTGGGTCGTCCAGGCTCGCCAGGCCGACGTTGCCACGATCGTCGACGAAAACATCCAAGGCACCCGCGTCGTGAAGGCTTTCGCTCAGGAGAAGCGGCAGATCCAACACTTGGCCGAAGCGGCGCGACGCCTCCGTTGGGCCGGCACGGAGGTCGCCGACACCCGAGCGCGCCACGCTCCGGCGATGGAGGCCTTTCCCCGACTCGGGCTCGCCCTCGTACTTCTCTACGGTGGCCTCCAGGCGATCGACGGCGACCTGCAGATCGGATCGCTCGTCGCCTTCAGTGCCTACGTGGTCCTGCTCGCCACGCCGTTTCGTATGGTCGGGTTCATGCTGCTCCAGTGGCAGAGGGCATCCGCCGCGTCGGTCCGTGTCTTCGAGATCCTCGATGAACCACCTTCGATCGTCGACCCCGACGATCCGGTTCGCCTCCCCGATCCCGAGGGCCGAATCGAGTTCGATCACGTGCGCTTCGCGTATCCGGTCTCCGACGGCACCGCGGTGCTCACCGATCTCTCGTTCGCCGTGGACCCGGGTGAGACCATCGCGATCGTCGGGTCGACTGGCTCCGGGAAGTCGACGATCGCCCGCCTCCTTCCGCGGTTCTACGACGTCGATGATGGCGCGGTCCGTGTCGACGGCCACGATGTGCGCGACCTCTCGCTTCGAGACCTGCGAGACACGGTCAACGTGGTCACCGACGATCCGTTCCTGTTTGCCACGAGCGTCTACGACAACGTCGCTTTCGCCCGTCCAGGCGCCGAACCTCGCCTCGTCGACGAGGCGATTCACGACGCCGTCGCCGCCGACTTC
>Ga0315336_1000575_pt1 | contig 95426 bp, 97 predicted proteins | sample ASW5metaG_FD_204512 | JGI IMG/M metagenome (GOLD analysis project Ga0315336, IMG submission 204512) | Ammonia-oxidizing marine archaeal communities from Monterey Bay, California, United States - ASW #5 | ecosystem: Environmental > Aquatic > Marine > Intertidal zone | place: USA: California...
CGAGACGTTCAACAGACTGTACTTCGACCTTCATGGAGGATTTTCCGGCTTCACCACTTACAACTTGCAACCCATCTGGTCGCACACCCAATGTGATTGAAGCTCCTTCGATGACAGTAAATCCGTCCTGAGGTAAGGACAGCGTATCACCGTTCTTAAGCACAAGTTCTCCGCCTTTAACGGTACCGTTGAAGAAGTTCATCCGCGGCGAACCGATAAAGCCAGCAACGAAGGTATTCACCGGTGCATTGTAGAGCTCCAACGGGCGACCATATTGCTCAACCAATCCATCACGGAGCACCGCGATTTTGTCGGCCATAGTCATGGCTTCTACTTGGTCGTGGGTCACATAAATCATCGTGTTGCCAAGACGCTTGTGCAGGCGCGAGATTTCGCCACGCATCTCAACGCGCAATTCCGCATCGAGGTTGGATAACGGTTCGTCAAACAAGAAAACACGTGGCTCGCGAACAACAGCTCGACCGATGGCTACACGTTGGCGTTGGCCACCTGAAAGATCTTTTGGGCGACGATCCAGTAGCTGGTCGATTTGCAGCATCTTGGAAACAGCGTCGACTTTTTCTTCGATTTCGGCTTTAGGTGTGTTCAGGTTTTCTAGCCCGAACGTGAGGTTTTGCTTCACGCTCATATGCGGGTAAAGCGCATAGGATTGGAACACCATCGCAAGGCCACGCTCGGCAGCGGCCGTATCGTTTACAACGTCGCCTTCGATCTCAACTGCACCATCAGTGATGCTTTCAAGTCCAGAAATCATGCGCAGCAACGTTGATTTGCCGCAGCCTGATGGGCCAACGAACACACAGAACTCACCGTGTTTGATATCAAGGTCTACGCCTTTGATGACGTCTACAGCGCCGAAGGATTTGCGAACGTCTCGTAATCTTAGGTCAGCCATGATTACCCCAGTATTGAGTGTTTGAATTTGTCATTATTTACCACCTGTCGATGCGATGCCGGTGGCGATGTATTTTTGCAAGAAGGCGAAGACCAACGAGATTGGAAGTAGCGTCAGCACAGTCATGGCCAGCAAGTTGCTCCATTCTGTGTCGAGCTCTCCTTGGAAGGAGTTCAGCGCGAGCTGCAATGTGAAGTTTTCGCTGCGAGATAGTGCAATCAATGGCCACAGGAATTCGTTCCAACGCCACATGATCGCAAGGATAGCCAGAACCGCAATTGCCGGAGCACTCAATGGCAGAATGATACGCCAGTAAATCTTCCACTCGCTGGCTTTGTCCATTCGAGCTGCATCCAAGATCTCATCAGGGATCGTAAGCATGTATTGGCGCAGCAAAAACACACCTGTTGGCGTCGCTGCTCCTGGTATAATGACGCCCCAGAGCGTGTCCAAGAGATAGAGCTCTTTAGCGATCAAAAACAGAGGAACCAGCACAACGGTTTGTGGGATCATGAGAACGATAATGACCAGAGCCATTACCGTGTTACGCCCCCTAAAGTCGTATTTGGACAGAGCAAAAGCGGCCATGGAGTTTACGATCAGCATGATGATCGTTGAAACAGCCGTAATAAACGTACTGTTCCAGAAATAGCGAATGAAATCGAACTTTTCGAACAGCTCTGTATAGTTGTCCCATGCAAGCGCGATGCTCTCTACAGCGACACGTTCTTTTACAGAAACTTTGAATGTTTCATCTGGTTTTGCCGGATCAACAAGCTTTGAAGAAAGGCCAATGCGTTTGACTTGCGCCACAACCCGACCGGCGTGCTCGCCTTCCGTGACTTCAAACAATGGAAGCAGTTTGTCATAGCCTTCCACTTCAACCATTTCTTGCTGATAAGGCAATAAGCGTGGCGGAAACTTGGAAAGTTCGGCTTCGGTTTTGAACGATGAAGCCACAAGCCAAAGCACAGGGCCGAACATGATCAGTACACCAAACACGAGATAGGCATATGTAAGCCAATCCATGAAGTCAGCGCCGTTCTTGCCGCGCGTGCGGGTTAGGAAGTTGAGGATTTTAGCCATCAGCGTTTTTCCTTGTTGCCCAGAGTTGAAGGCCGGTTAGGACGACGAGCACTAGCGCCAACATAATGGAGGCTGCAGATGCAAGACCGAACAGACGAGGGGCGCCCGCAAAACCGGTTTCATAGACATATTGAATGACGAGTGTTGTTGCAGAACCCGGTCCACCACCTGAGAAAGCATAGACTTCATCAAAAGTCTGAACGCCCTTGATGAGTGCCAAGATCATCACAACAAGCATTGTTGGCATAAGCAGTGGCAGTGTTATTTTGCGGAAAGTTCTAAATGGCTTTGCAGCGTCCATAAGTGCGGCTTCATATACATCACGAGGGATGGCCTGAAGGCCGGCGAGAAGGATCAGCGTGTAAAAGCCCATATGTGCCCAGACAGATAGGAAAATTGACCAAGCAAATGTCCATTTGCGTTCAAGCAGCCAAAGGACAGGTTCGAAACCCATTGAGTCTAAGCCAGCATTTAGCAACCCTTGGCGTTGCAAAATCCATTTCCACACAAGTGCCACAACCACCGGTGAAAGAAGAACTGGGAAGAAGAATACGCTTCTAAAGAACCCACGTGCGCGTATGTCGCGATTAAGAACAAGCGCAGTCAATAAAGAGAAGCCAACCATAAAACCAACTTGCAAAACAATGAACCAGCCTGTGTTGTGAACTGAGCGCCAGAAAATGTCTTTTTGGCAGCTATTAGGGTCCAAGTAGTTGGTGCATTTTGAAAGTGTGTCAAAATTGTCTAAGCCGACAAAGGAACGGTCCTTCAAAAGAATTTGATCGCCGCCGGTCACTGCGTAAACAATGTTGAGAATGACGGGTAGGAAAGCGAATAACGAAAACAGTATGAGATTAGGTGCGAGGAAAACCCATGCCAAGCGCTTGATGCCCAACACGCGTTGCAAGAACGCCATTGGTATTTCAAAGATGCGCATAACCGCTGATAAGAGTGCCAACATGTCGTCCCCGTGGAGTTGTTGTCGGTGTTAAAGCTGTGGACGCAACAGATGTCGCGTCCACAATAACTAGGAGAGACTTATTGTGATGCAGCTAGTGCTTCAGCCAAGTCAGTTTTCGCACGAGCCATTGCATCTTCAACAGACAGCTCGCCAACGATTGCTTGTGACACGCGTTGTAGAGTGATGTTGAACATTGCACGGTTGTGCTTGAAGCCTTGATACTTCAATGCGATTGGTGAAAGGCCTGCAACTTGAGCTGCGAATGCGTTCAAAGCAGCTGCAGCATCTTCAGATGCATCGATGTAGTCCACTGGGTTCGCTGCTACACCTGCGTGCGCTGGAATGTTCAGTGTCTTAGCTGTTAGGTAGTTGTAGTTGTCGCCTTGAGCCAAGAAATCCATCAGCTTACCAACAAGCTCTGGGTGTTCTGTCTGTTCAAAACCGACAACACCAGCACCACCAGGCATGCCTGAACAACCGCCAGCACCACAAGGTGAGCCAACAACTTGCCAATCGAAATCGTCACCGATTGATTCAGCCATTTTTTGGATCTGCCAGCTACCTGAGAAGTAATACACTAGGTCGCCGTTGATGAATTCAGCTTTTGCATCCTGATAGCTTGTGCCGCCGCTTGCGCCCCAAACCTCTGGTGCCATTGTGCCGTCTTTGTGCCAGCCAACGAACTTCTCAACATATGCTGTGAACGCGTCATCAACCAAAATTGGTGAACCGTCGTCAGCAAATAGTTTCGCGCCGTATGAAATGGCTGGGCCCGCGATACGGTGGCCAGAACGGTCCATCGCCATTGGGAATGTTACGCCAGTTGCTTTTGCAACTTCGTTGGCAGCAGCAGCCCAAGTGTCCCAATCAGCGTCTGCGCCAGGAACGGCAACGCCAGCTTGGTCAAACAATGTTTTGTTGATGAATGGACCAGTTACGGTTAGCTGAGTAAGCATGCCGTAAATGCCATTGTCATCGTCGCCACCACGGAACCAAGGTTGTGTTGAACCAAAGTTTGTTTCCCAAGTTGCAGCATCAACATGTGGTGTGATGTCCAAATAGTATTGGTTCAGACCGCCAAGGTCAGTCACTTTAGCCAAATCTGGACCAGTGCCAGCTGCAAGCTGGATCGGTAGATTTTCAAGAATTGACTTGTAAGGCACATCTTCAATAACGATTGAAACACCGTCATTTGCAGCTTCAAATTTGTCAAAAAGTTCGCGGAATGTCGCGCACTCGTTGCCATCTGAAGAACACATGAAGCGTAGTTCTTGTGCCGTTGCGGACGCCGCCGAGAAGGACGCCAATCCAAGTGCTAGAGATGCAAGCGCTGCACCTTTCTTTAGCAAGTTCTTCTTAGTCATATTATCTCACTCCCGAGTTTATAATATTGGTATTAAGCCTGGGCCGGAGCCCAACCATTGTACAGTTGGGCATTGTCGCCCAACGGCAGTTCGATAGTTTTTTTTGTGCGTGACGATTGATAAATCGCAGCCACCAATTCGATTGAACGACGACCATCCTCAATGGTCACCGCGCGATGTTCCTCTCCCGCGATTTGGTTTGCGAGCTCATCAAAGAACCCAGCAAAACCGTCACGGACATCGCTAATCGAAGAAACAATTTCATCAACACGAGCCTGTTGTTCAGGATCGCGAGCTGTGAAAGTCCAATCATCAGTCGCAGGTGCATAAGGTGCAGTGCCGCTTTCAGCGGTTATGCCCTCAAACACAACCCGGATTCGGCTTGTGTCATTTGCTGCGCCCAGCGTGATTGAACTGGTTACAAGTGCCCCACTTTCCATTTCGAAGGAAATGGCGGCACAGTCCTCCACTTCGATGTCGTTCACGCGCGTTGCTGTCATGGCTGATAGCCGTGCGATCGGACCCAAAATGGTTGTAAGTAGATCATGGTTGTGGATGGCATGGCCTAAAACAGCACCGCCGTTTTCGCCCACCCATGTGCCGCGCCATGAAACATCATAATATGCTTTGTCGCGGTTCCAGTGCGTTTCCATGCTGGCAGAGTATGCTTTGCCTGTTAGGCCAGCATCCTGCAAAGCTTGAAGCTGTGACATGGATTTGCCGAAACGATATTGAAAAACAGGGCTTAGAACTCTGCCCGCTGATTTTGCAGCTTCGATGAGTTCATCCGCTTCAGCCAAGGAAGGCACAAGCGGTTTTTCACACACCACATGTTTGCCGGCATTCAGCGCATCCATTGAAACTGGATGATGCAAATGGGGCGGTAGGCAGACATCAACTAGGTCAATTTCATCGTCTGCCAAGACGGCTTTGATATCTGAATTCACAAGGATTGAAGAATTCTCACCATCCTTGTCATCGATGATCGATTGAGCACGTGCCGCGTCCAAATCACAAATATATTTCACTTTGTAACGCTCTGGCAGGGCCAGATACCCTTCAAGGTGTGCGCTGCCAATGCCTGCGCCTAGAATTGCAACCGTAATCATGCGCTCAGTTTTCCTTCCGCCATAAGCTGTGCTTTTATGCCCAGTTCCATGGATTTGAATGTGTGCGCTTGAGGGACCGCGTTTTCAGTGCGGTCACGAATATCATCCAGAATTCTTCCGAAGTAAGGCAAGCCTGCATCTGAGCAATCAATTTTTTCGCAGCTATCGCCATTCACGAGGTAAAGGTGATCAATGCCGTCATCGCGGGCAACATCTACGTATTTGCGAAGCTCTATATAGCCTTCGGTGCCAAGGATCGTTAGGCGACCATCGCCCCAAGTTGGCAATCCGTCTGGGGTGTACCAGTCAACACGAACGTAACCGTGACCTTTTTCACTTTTAAGCGAGATTTCGCCAAAATCTTGTAGACCCGGCGTTTCAGGGTTCATGTAGTTTGCGACACTGGACATTGTAATCTCAGCGTCTGTTGACCCGGTAAAAAATAGGAACTGATCGATTTGATGTGACGCAATATCAGTCAGAATACCGCCGTAGCTATCACGGTCGAAAAACCAATCAGGACGAGTTGGTTTGTTTAAGCGGTGAGGGCCAAGACCCACTGTTTGAATCACTCGCCCAATAGCGCCGGATTGAACCAGTTCAGCCGCTTTGGTTACACTTGCAACTTCAAAGCGTTCAGAGAAATCCACTGTCCAGATTTTGCCGGTTTTCGCAACACAGGCTTTTAGCGCGTCTAACTGTTCAAGGGTCGTACAGCCCGGCTTGTCAGCCATAACGTCTTTGCCGGCTTCCATCGCGGCAATTGAACGCTCCGCCCGCTTGCTTGGAATGTCTGCTGTAAGGATCAACGATATTTCATCGTTGTTCAGGATGTCATCGATTTCAGTATAGTGCTTCACGTCAGGGAAACGTTTTTCAAAGCTCTCTTGAATGTCGGTTTCGCCTTCATTCCACCAGCCAACAAACTCAGCGCCTTCGTTGATAAGGTTTTGGGCCATGCCAAAGATGTGTCGGTGTTCGATGCCAAGTGCGGCGAATTTAATTCCGGTCGTCATACTACTTCACGGGCTGTACAGAGACAGCTCGGCCTTGATTTGAGGATTGGATCAGGGCTTCGATAAGCGCCTGTACATTTAGTGCCTCACGCCCAGTCACAGCAGGCTTTTTTCCCGCTTTGACTGAGGTGAGGAAGTCTTCAATTATTGATTGGTGCCACGCGTGGGTGAATGCCATTGGGTCAGCTCCACCGCCCGAGCTTGCTTCTTCACCGTGGGAATCTTTGGTGCCATCCTGATAAGAAACATCAATAACACCGGCCTTCAAGACCGCAGATGCTTTGGAGCCGTGAACGGTAATGCTTTCAACGCCGCCGGGAAAACTCGCGGTGCTGGCGACAAGGGAGCCGACAGCGCCTGAGGCAAAATCCAGACCGGCAGACACATAGTCTTCAGATTCCATTTTGTGGAGCGAAGTTGAACGGGCCATTGCTTGCACTTTTTCTACCGGTCCAAGAATGCTAAGGGCCAGATCAAGTGTATGGATAGCTTGGGAGATCAGGACGCCGCCGCCATCTCGCGCGTAAGTGCCGCGACCAGGCTCATCGTAATAAGCCTGTTCTCTCCACCAAGGAACTGCGATTTCAACTAGAGCGATCTCGCCAAAGGCATGTTCAGCCATCAGTTGTTGCATCTTGATTGAAGATTGGCGCATCCGGTGTTGGAAGAAAACGCCGAGCTCTACATTGTACTTTTCACATGTCTCAACGATTTCTTGAGCTGCTTCCATTGTGCGCTCAAGAGGTTTTTCCATGATGATGTGCTTGCCAGCTTTGGCGAGCTCTTCAACTATTTCTACCCGTGCGTTTGGAGGAGTGCAGATCACAACAACATCTACATTAGCGTCTGAAGCGATTTCTGAGATGTCATTGTAAATATGTGGGGTGACGGTAACGTCCGCGCAAGCGTCAGTGACGAATTCGGCAGCACTTGTTCTATCGCGCGCAAAAACACCAACAAGCTTAGCCTGGTCTTGCATAGCAATTATGGCCCGAACATGAGTGCGGGCGACCATACCAAGGCCGATTAGTGCGATATTCATATTGCCTCCCAAGCCGGCTTTTCGCCAGTCGTTGATATGTTCTAGCACACCGGTATACCGCTTGTAAATCCTTCGCGGTACCGGTATACAGGAATTGTTGAAAAACGGGCATGAGCGTTATCAGAACTGGGCAAACCCATGAAAACTAACATGGAAACTAAACTGCAATTTACGAAGTCTGAGGGGACATTGTCTTCTTTGGCACTCGAGAAGATTAACGCATCTTTGCCTGCCGGCGACCAGATTTATCAAATGCTACGCACCGCGATTCTTGAGATGCAACTCATGCCGGGGAGCGCGATTTCCGAAGCCGAAATTGGCAGCAAAATTGGTGCCAGTCGAACGCCTGTGCGTGAAGCATTGTTACGGCTTCGCGAAGAGGGGTTAATTCACACTTTGCCAAGTCGCGGCAACTTTGTGTCGACCATTAGCCGAAGCCGGATATTGGAAGCCCAGTTTTTGCGTGAAGGCTTGGAACTCGCCAATGTGCGCCGCGTTGCAGAGTTTGGCTTGTCTCAAGAAATGGAACTAGAACTTCGCCAGAACTTGGAAAAGCAAACGGCTGCGACGGCGGACGAAGACTATTCAAATTTCCACAAATTGGATGATGAATTTCATCTGTTGCTGGCTAGGGCGACTGGATTTGAACGCGCTGCGCTAGTGCTCGAGCGAGAAAAAATGCAGCTCGATAGAATGCGCTCATTGTCGCTAAAAGTTGAAGGCCGCCTGCAATTCTTGCTTGGCGAACATCGTGCAATATTTGCTGCCGTTCTTGAGCGAAACATCGAGCTTGCGCGTGACAGAACACGCCATCATTGCCGATCAATTCTGGATGTTCTTGAAGACCTTTCGGAGCGCCACGAGGAGTATTTTTCGTAGGTAAATTGATTCGATATCTGATCGGCGTTTTCCGTGGTTTTCTGCCTTCATGCTCTAAGTTCTAGATTAATCTCTCTTCGCTTTGGTGCGTGGGCGAATGAAATAATAGCTTTCGTCCTAACAATGCGGCAATAATTCACGTGTAGAACACTCGACAACCCCGGCTTTGTCACGATAAACAGGGCCAAACGATTTAGCGTGCGTTATCGCACTCCAATGATTTGAAAAAGGTTGGAACAATGAGCAACGATACAGCCAAACTGATCACGATTTTTGGTGGTTCAGGATTTGTCGGTCGCCAGTTGGTGCAAGAACTTGCAAAACAAGGTCATCGCATTCGTGTTGCAGTTCGTCGTCCAGACCTTGCTGGTGACACCAAGCCACTTGGCTCCGTTGGTCAAGTTCAGCCGATCCAAGCAAATGTTCGTTTCCCAGAGTCAGTCATTCGTGCCGTTAAAGGCGCAGACGTTGTGATCAATCTGACAGGCATCAAATTTGAAGGCGGCAAACAAAAGTTTGACGCCGTCCATGTTGAAGGTGCGAAGACAGTCGCGACCGCAGCGAAGATTGCTGGTGTTGAAACACTAGTTCATATGTCTTCGATTGGCGCCGACAAAAAAGCTGAAAGCCATTACTCGCGCTCTAAAGGCTTGGGCGAAGAGGCCGTTCTTAAAGAATACCCAAATGCCATTATCATGCGCCCGTCGATTATCTTCGGCTTGCACGATAATTTCTTCAATATGTTCGCTGCGCTCGCTCGCTTGTCACCAGTTATGCCGGTTATCGGTGGCGACTCAAAAATGCAGCCAATCTATGTTGGTGATGTTGCTGAAGCATTTGCTGTTGCTGCAAATGGCGGCGTTAAAGGCGGCAAGGCTTACGAGTTGGGTGGTTCTCAGGTCGAAACCATGCGCGAATTGATGCAGCGTATGTTGGTAGAATGTGATCGCACGAACATGCTTGTCTCTGTGCCCACAGGTCTTGCAAAGTTCAAAGGGTCTCTATTGCAGATCCTGCCAAACCCAATGTTAACCGCAGATCAAGTTGTATTGTTACAGTCGGATAATGTTGTGTCGCCTGAAGCAGTTAAGCAGAAGCGCACGTTGAAGGCATTTGGCATCGAGCCAAAAACAATGGCTGCAATCCTTCCAACTTACCTTTGGCGCTTCCGCAAGAACGGTCAGTATGAAGCAAACATGCCGACCGCTAGCTAATCTAGTTTGAGTTGTGTTTGCGCTTAGCCAAATAGGCCGAGCGCAAACAATCCCACCAAGCCCACGATGATGCGCCACCAGCCGAAGAGCGCAAACCCATACTTCGAAACAAAATCCAATAGGTAGCGAACAACAATCGCACCTACGATAAATGCTGCCGCAAAGCCAACGGCAATATTCAGGCCTGCATCAATGGTAATGACGTCGATGTTTTTATACAGATCGTACGCGAATGCGCCTGTCATAATCGGCAGCGCGATAAAAAATGTAAACTCCGCCGCTGAACGCTTGTCCGTGCCCATTAGCATTGAACCGACAATAGTTGCACCGGATCGTGAAACGCCGGGCACTAATGCCAACATCTGAAATAGACCTATGCCAAAACACAACGGTAGAGGGTAGTTGTAGATATCGGTGTATTTGGGTTCCAGCTTCATACGGTCAACAATAAGCAAAATGATACCGCCAGTTATGAGCATTGAGCAGATAATCAGAGGCGTATTGTAAAGTACCGTTTTTATGTAACCGTGCAGCATCACGCCAACCAGTGCGGCTGGTACAGAAGCCAGCAAAACACCTGCGGCAAAACGCAGTGCATAAGGTTTCCCTTTAATCGCATCGATTGCCAGACTGAGTAGTTTTTGGAAATAGATTGTCACGATCGCAAGGATGGCACCAAGCTGAATGAGAACTTCAAAACTCTGACCCGGGTTTTCAAAACCAAGCCAATCGCCTAGGAGCAAAATGTGAGCCGTGGAGGAAACAGGTAAGAACTCTGTTAACCCTTCTACGATCCCAAGGATGAGGGGCACAAAAATGCCTTGATCGGCGCTCATGAGTTCTCCTACACAAGTTAAGAAGTTTCAAAAAATTAATGCCAAAGCATTATGGTTCTTCTAACGCTTTTCATTTTGCCCGCCAATGGGATAAACATGAAATATGATCGAAAGGGGTCAATTCCGTGACACTGCCAAAACTGTTACACTTTTCTCTAGACCCTGTTTGCCGCCTTGTGCGTTTGATGTGTGCTGAGTATGGCCAAGAAATTGAACTGATTCATATTAAATCGTGGCGACGCGAAGAAGACTTTTTGGAAGTCAGCCCCGCAGGCGAATTGCCCATCATGCAAATTGATGATGATTTGACCCTGGTCGGCTCGAGTGCCGTTCTGTATTTTATTGAGGAACAATATAGCTCACAGCCAATTCTTTTGCCAACAGAACCAGCTGCACGTGCCGAAGTGCGTCGCTTGTTGGATTGGGCGCTTGGCAAGTTTTCAGACGAGGTTGGTCGTTACATCATCGAAGAGAAGTTCATCAAGAACGACATCAAAGGCAGCACGCCGGATACGACAGTATTGCGGGCAGCTCGCGCTAACCTGACAGAGCATCTTGGTTATTTTAACTACCTGTTGGCCACGCGTCGTTGGTTGTCGGGCGATGAAATGACTTTGGCCGATTTCGCACTCGCAGCGCAAATTTCGACGCTTGATTATCTTTCTGAAATTCCGTGGGACACAGCGCCTGAGGTCAAAGACTGGTATCAGCGTTTAAAGTCTCGCCCGGCGTTCAGAACTTTACTATTGGACCGGGTTGTCGGCATGCCGGCATCGAGCGCGTACGCGGATCTTGATTTTTGATCGCAAAGAGTGCGCAAAACATCCTAAAAACGATTGAGAATCGTGCCGAAAAACTCGGCTTCTGTGCAGTTGGCGTAGCATCGACGAACGTTCCGGCGAATTGGAGCGATCGGCTAAAGCACGCAATCAGTGAAAACTGGCACGGCGACATGGACTGGATGGCAGAAACGCTTGATCGGCGCGCGACCCCCACAGCGCTTTGGTCCGAAGCAAAATCTGCGATTGTTTTGGCCTATAATTATGGTCCGGACGAAAACCCAATGGATTTGCTTGATCAAACCGACAAGGGCATTGTCTCTGTTTATGCCCGTAATCGTGACTATCACGACATCATAAAAGGCAAGCTTAAAGAGCTTGCGGGCTTGATAGCACGCCAAGCAGACGCGCAGGTGAAAGTGTTCGTTGATACAGCACCCTTGATGGAGAAGCCGCTTGCGCAATTGGCAGGTGTTGGCTGGCAGGGAAAACACTCTGTAGTGGTTTCCAAAAAACAAGGATGTTGGTTATTCCTTGGCACGATCCTGACAGACCTTGAGCTGCCCAACGCTGAGCCAGAAGTTGATCACTGCGGCTCATGTACGAGATGTTTGGACATTTGTCCTACTGACGCCTTTGCTGAACCATATAAACTCGATGCCCGTAAATGCATCGCTTATCTGACCAACGAGTTTAAGGGTGTCATCCCGCATCAATATCGCAAGCCTATTGGAAATCGTATTTACGGTTGTGATGATTGTTTAGCCGTTTGCCCATGGAACAAATTTGCGGCAAAAACAGCAGACACCAAACTGCAAGTGCGCGAGGAGTTGCGCGCGCCTGATTTGGTTGAGCTCTCCAAACTTGATGATGCATCGTTCCGAAAAATGTTTGCCGGGTCACCGATCAAGCGGTTGGGGCGTGATGCCTTTATGCGCAATATCCTGATTGCGCTCGGTAATGCGGTCGGGCATGACGTCAAAGATGCAATTTTGTCCCACATAAATGATCCAGAGCCCATCGTTCGTGGGGCCGCCATCTGGGCAATTGGCCAACATTTGAGCCAAAAAGAGTTCGAAGAGCTTGCAAAAAAGGCTGTCAGCGCAGAAACAGATGCTCAAGTGCAGCAAGAGTGGCAAAGGGCAAAGCAGTGAAGCTTCTAATATTTGGACTTGGCTATTCAGGATTGGCAATTGCTAAAGAGTGGGATGGTGAGGTAGTCGGCACCACGCGCAGCGCCGAAAAAGCACAAGAGATGCGCAACGAAGGCATCGAAACGGTGGTTTTTGATGGTGAACTCACGAGCGAACTGAAGTCCCACATCTCAACTGCCACCCATATGGTCTTGTCGGCATCACCGTCAGAACAGGGCGATCCCGTCTTGCTTGCAATTCCAAACCTGATGTCGATCGCGACTAAGCTCGAGTGGATTGGCTATCTTTCCACAGTGGGTGTCTATGGAGATTTTGAAGGGCAATGGATTTCAGAAGCCACAGATCCTAAGCCCGTTTCAAAACGCGGCAAGTGGCGGGTGCAAGCTGAGAAGGTTTGGATGAAACAAGCGCAAAGCGCTGGTGTTGAGTTCGCCACATTCCGACTTGCGGGTATCTATGGGCCGGGCAGATCGACTTTTGAAAAGCTGCGCAAGGGTACCTCGCGTCGTATTGTCAAAAAAGGTCAGGTGTTCAACCGCATCCATGTGGCGGACATCGCGCAAATCGTGAACGCAGCGGCGAAACGCAAAGCACAAGGCGTGTTTAATGGCGCCGACGATGAGCCTGCTGCGCCCAATACTGTCATCGAGCATGCGGCCAAAATGATTTCCATATCGCTGCCTCCAGAAGAGCCGTTTGAAACCGCAGATATGACACCGATGGCGCGTTCTTTTTATGGAGACAACAAACGGTGTGGCAATGCGCGGTTGAAGAAAGACCTTGGCATTCAGCTAAGGTTTCCAACCTACCGCGAAGGCTTGGAATCTATCTTGTCACAAATGAGTGGGTAATCCGCTTCAACAGTTCCAAGTCTTGGGGACGAGACAAGCGATGGTCACCGTCAGGCACCAATGTCAGCGTCGCTTCATCTAAAAGAATATGTTGTAGTAAACGTTGTGCATGGGCTGCCGGAACATCAGGGTCTTGCTGTCCCTGGATTATGTGGACGGGGCAGTCCGTTTTTATCGACTTGTTCAATAACAAATGCTCTTCGCCATCCGTAATGAGCTTGAGCGTGTAGATGTAAGGTTCATCAGAATAGGCGCTGGGCACCGCAAGATGTCCAACTGTGTCCAGTTCGGACAGTTGTTCCTGCGTGAATCGGTTGGGAACCAACTCGCGTGTCATATCAATAGCCGGTGCGATCAAAATCATTGCTTTGATCCGGTCAGGGTATTTTTGTTTGATGTGCTGATTAAGTAGCATCGCCAGCCACCCGCCCATAGAAGAGCCAACAAGAACTTGAGGCCCATCACACATTTCTTCAAACACTGAGATCGCATCGGCAAGCCAGACGCTGATGCATGCTTGCATGAAGTCGCCATTTGATTGGCCGTGTGCCGTATAGTCGAAACGCGTGAATGCGTGACCGGCTTCTTCGCACAATTCGCTTAGGGCGTTGGCCTTGCCCCCAAACATGTCTGAGTTGTAGCCTCCGAGCCAAAAAATGCCGGGCGATGTGCCCTCTTGGCTTGAAATCGCGATATCGCGCACTAAATCATGACTGGCTACTTCTAGAAATTTGCTGGGTTTAGGCACAAAACAGCCGCCGAATCTGGTTGAAATCACTAGAATTGATAAAAGAGTAGCAACATTTTCGCAATGCAGCCTCAAATTGTACGTTTGACGGTTGACTTTGATCGCGTTTGACCAGATTTTACGGCCAGCAAACATATTGTTTTCACAAAAGAAGGAATCGTCGCCATTCGTCGTCCACAAAGACCCGTGCAGCCTCAAAAAGATGGTCCACGCTCAAACCGAGAAATTACCTCCGCAGATGTCCAACTCATTGATGATGAAGGCACCAACCACGGTACTGTAAGTACACGTGATGCGATGGAGCGTGCTCGTGAAGCAGGACTTGACCTCGTAGAAATTTCGCCAAACGCGAAGCCACCGGTTTGTAAAATTCTGGACTTGGGTAAGTATAAGTATGCTGCCCAAAAGAAAGCGGCCGAAGCGCGCAAGAAGCAAAAAATCATCGAAGTCAAAGAAATCAAGATGCGTCCAAACACGGATACGCATGACTTTGACGTTAAAATGCGCAGCGTGACAAAATTCTTGGAAAACGGTGACAAAGTTAAAATGACCATGCGTTTCCGCGGTCGTGAAATGGCTCACCAACAACTCGGGTTGCAACTTCTTCATAAAGTGAGAGAAGCAACTGCAGAGATTTCAAAAGTTGAGGCTCAGCCGAAGACCGAGGGTCGCCAGATGATTATGATTTTGGCGCCAACTGCTCAGAAGTAGTTTTACTACTTCATAATTGGATTTGGAAAAGCGGGCTTTTGGGTCCGCTTTTTTGTTGCTTGTTTTTCTATTGCCAATTGGGCAACCTAATTCAATCGTATAGTTGGAGAGCATATTGTTAGGCTCAATCATTAGATATGGAGCGTTACTTGGCGTATTAATGCTCTTATTCGAGTTTTTGCGCAGGGCCAATACAATTCGCTTTGTAAGCGACGATGCCTATCTGTTGATTATCGCCTTGGTGTTTCTCTTAGGTGGATTTTTTCTGTCATGGTCTTTCATTCGCGCTAATCAGTTAAAAAACCAGCGTGGCCCTGCAGGCATAGTCAAACTTGATGGATTGAGTGTACGTGAGAGCGAAGTCTTATCGTTTCTGGTTCATGGGTTCTCTAACGCTGAGATTGCTTCATCGCTGGGGGTGACGCGAAATACCGTCAAAACCCATCTAAAAAATGTCTTTGTGAAACTCGATGTATCAAATCGAACTGAAGCGGCTGCAGAGGCGCGAGTGCGTGGAATTATTGACTGATCTTTTTGCTTTCACCCAAATGGGTGAGGACAATCTTGATTAAATCCGTCAGTCTTATGCAAAACTATGGTTTGGGGGATTAGATGATAAGTTCAATTTTAAAATGGGGAGTGCTGTCGGGCAGCATCATGTTTGTGCTGTTATTCGCTCCCTATTTCTTCTTCTTTGGCAATACGCCCGAGAACTTCAAAATTGCCGAAATCTTTGGCTACGTGGGAATGGTTGGAGCATTGCTGATCATCGTGATTGCGATCACTAGACATTTCAAGAATGCGGGACGAGACGTAACCATTTGGCATCGTTTGCAACTCGGCCTAGGCATAACTTTTGTCGCGGGTGTCATATTTGGCATAGCCAACAATATATATACGCTTTGGTTGAACCCAGAGTTCACTGACGCATACTACGACTATTACATTTCGCAGTTGCCAGTTCAGGAAGGGCCTGAATTTGATGCCGCTGTCGCAGAAGCAGAGGGGCAGCGTGAAATGTTTAGCTCTCCCTTAATGAGCTTTCTTCTTATGGCAGCGACGGTTTGGATGATTGGGATTGTTGTATCGCTTTTGGCAAGCATCGGGCACTGGTTTTTTATACGTCGCACAAGCGCTGCGACATCTTAAGGAGTTAAACAATGGAACTAGGAAGATTTTCAGTAAGCTTGAATGTAAAAGACATAGCGGTATCTAAGGCGTTTTACATGAGCCTGGGATTTGAAGTAGTGGCAGGCGTTGAAGAGCAGAATTGGTTGGTTCTCGCCAATGGCGACGCGAAGGTCGGGATATTCCAAGGTATGTTCGAAGAGAACATTATGACGTTCAACCCAAAGGACATTGCACCTATTCATGCACTGTTGGAGGAACATGGAATTGAATACTCTCGCAAAATGGGCGAGGAAGACTATCCGAAAATGGCATTGTTCACTGACCCAGATGGCAATAACATTTTGATCGACCAGCACGACGAATAACTCTGCACCTATAAGGGGCGATTCAATGCTTGCAAACTGAGAATTGTCCCACTATAAACCAGAACTTCAAGCGGACCAGCCGGCCGAAGGGTATGCCGAGTTGATCCATAATGCTGAACCCGCCAATAGTTTTCGGACTTGCGGCAATAAGAAGGACGAGCAAAATGCCCAAGTTGAAGACTAAGTCTGGCGCGAAAAAGCGCTTTAAAGTTACTGGCACTGGCAAAGTCATGGCAGCAGCTGCTGGCAAACGTCACCGTTTGATCAGCCATAACGGCAAGTACATTCGCCAAAATCGTGGTACCAGCGCAATGTGTGCGCAGGATGCACGTACGGTGAAAAAATTCATGCCTTACGCCTAATTACGACTTTTAAGGAAACACCTCCATGTCACGTGTAAAAAGAGGCGTAACTAGTCACGCCCGTCATAAAAAAACAATCAAAGCTGCCAAAGGTTATTACGGTCGTCGTAAGAATACGATCCGTATTGCTAAACAGGCAGTTGAAAAAGCTGGTCAATATGCATATCGCGACCGTAAAGCAAGAAAGCGGAATTTCCGTGCTTTGTGGATCCAGCGTATCAATGCTGCAGTGCGTGAGCACGGCCTAACATACGGTCGATTTATCGACGGCCTCACAAAGGCTGAGATTGCTGTAGACCGTAAAGTACTAGCTGACCTAGCAGTGCGTAATCCTGAAAGCTTCAAAGCTTTGGTTGACGCAGCACGAGCAGCTCTTGGCTACCTAAAAGACATCGACGAAGTAACTTACACTCAAGTTTCTGCGTAAAGCTCTTTTACCTCATCCTATCTGAGGCCGAATTAAAGCCTTGCACCACCCTTCTAAGGGGTGGCGCAGGGCTTTGTGCATTTGTATGGTGCGCGCAAATTATGTGTAATCGATTTGGTCATTGTGCTGGTCGAGCGAACTATTTTGAGGGGACAAGAGGTCCAACATGTCTGAAGCAATTGCGCTGGATGCGCTACGCGAACAAATCATTGCTGATATCGATGCTGCCAATGACGAGAAAACAATTGAGGCCGTTCGTGTGGCTTCCCTTGGTAAAAAAGGCTCTGTTTCCGCTCAGCTGAAATCTTTGGGCAAAATGACACCTGAAGAGCGTCAAACGGCTGGTCCTGCGATCAATGGTTTGAAAATTGAAATTGCTGGCTTGCTCGAACAAAAAGCGGCAGGCTTGAAAAAGGCAGCCCTTGAAGCGCGGTTGGCTTCAGAAAAAGTAGATGTGACCCTGCCGCTTCAACCCGGCCCAATGCAACGCGGCTCGATCCACCCGGTTTCGCAAACGCTTGACGAAATTACGGCGATCTTTTCTGACATGGGTTTCGCAATTGCCGAAGGTCCAGACATTGAAAACGACTATTACAACTTCACGGCATTGAACTTCCCAGAGGGTCACCCTGCACGTGAAATGCATGATACTTTCTTCATGAAAGAAAAGCCTGCGGTTGAAGGCGAAGAAAGCAACGGCAAGAAGATGGTGCTGCGTACGCACACTTCTCCAGTTCAAATCCGCACTATGGAAACCCAAGAGCCGCCAATTCGCGTGGTTATTCCGGGCCGTACATATCGGTGCGACAGCGATCAAACACACACGCCAATGTTCCACCAGCTTGAAGGCTTGGTGATTGATAAATCATCGCACATTGGTCAATTGCGTTGGGTGCTTGAAGAATTCTTAAAAGCCTATTTCGAAGTTGATGACGTGAAGACACGTTTCCGTCCTTCGTTCTTCCCGTTTACAGAACCTTCTATGGAAGTGGACGTTCAGTGCGACCGCTCTGGCAAAGAAGTGAAAATCGGCCAAGGCGAAGATTGGCTTGAAATTCTTGGTTGCGGCATGGTGCATCCAAACGTGATCCGCAATTGTGGCCTTGACCCAGACATCTACCAAGGTTTCGCATGGGGCATGGGTATCGATAGGATCGCAATGTTGAAATACGGCATGCCCGATCTGCGTGATTTCTTTGATGGTGATCAGCGCTGGATGAAACACTATGGTTTCCGTCCACTTGATCTTCCAACATTGTTCGGAGGTCTGTCATCGTGACAGCAACGTCTTGCGATCTAGACGCAGTCTATATCGTTACTGACATTGAAACTGATGGACCAAGCCCATTGCGCAACTCCATGTTGAGTTTTGCATCTGTGGCCATGAACCGCCGTGGCGAGTTCCTAAGCGAGTTCGAAGCCGTATTGGAACCTCGTGCGGACAGAGAGCAAGATCCAACGACTATGAAGTGGTGGGCGACTGAGCCTGAAGCTTGGAAAGCCGCAAACACAAATCCAGAGAAGCCAAAAGTCGCAATGAAGCGGTTTTATGATTGGGTTGAATCACTGCCCGGTTACAAGGCATTTGCTGCTGCACCATTGATTTTTGACGGTCCTTGGATTGATCACTATTTGGATCAATATGCCAATACGCGCGCTTTCGGCGGTCCGGGCGAGCAACGCCGTATTTTTGTCGGTGGTGCGGTCGATATCTATTCTATCGCTGGCATGGTTGCGGGGACAAAGTACCCGCGTTGGACTACCCGCGGCATTCCAGATAGCTGGATTGGCAATCAGCCGCATTCGCACCTCGCAATTGATGACGCCCGTGGCTTCGCCTATTTGCTGAAACGCTTTTTTACTGTTGGTCCTTTGCCCGTTAAATACCGTGCACTAGAAATTTCTGAGTTTGGCGACAGCGTAGAGCTTTGTAATGAACTGGTTGATTTGATTGTCTCTGGCAAGAAAACAGCCACTTGCGGCGCACTCGCGTTCTATGAAGAAGCAGGCGAAGCGCTGCCAGAAGTTGGCCAACAAGTCGTGGTTCCCAATTGGGATGGCGAACCACAGTGCATTATCGAAACCACAAGCGTTGAGATTTTGCAATTTGATGAAGTGCCAGAAGATTTTGCACGCGCCGAGGGAGAGGGGGACCTTTCCTATGAATTTTGGCGCGAAGGGCACATAGATTTTTTCACCCGCAACGGCGGGTTCTCACCTGATATGAAATTAGTTTGCGAACGCTTCAAACTCATTGAAGTTTTCACCAAAGAGACAACAAAAGAGTAGACCGATGAAATTCACAATTGATTGGCTCAAAGATCATCTTGAAACAACTGCTTCAAATGATGACATTATTGAAAACCTGACAATGATCGGCCTTGAGGTCGAAGAAGTTGAAGATCAGGCAAAGGTCCTTGCCGAGTTTACGGTCTGCGAAGTTATCTCTGCAGAAAAGCACCCAAATGCTGACAAACTTCGCGTTTGTCTGGTCAACACAGGGTCCGGCGATCCTGTCAAAGTAGTGTGTGGTGCACCGAATGCGCGCACCGGCTTAAAAGGTGTTTTCGCGGCCGTTGGCGCATACATCCCGGGCACAGAATTCACGCTTTCAAAAGGCAATATTCGCGGTGAAGAAAGCAACGGCATGCTTTGTTCAGAGCGCGAGCTGCTTATTTCGGACGAACACGACGGTATTATTGATCTACCGGAAGACGCACCAGTCGGTACCAAATATGTTGAATATGCGGGCCTAAACGATGTTGTGATTGATATTGCGATAACACCCAACCGCGGTGACTGCACCGGCGTGTACGGCATCGCGCGCGATCTTTCGGCAGTTGGCGTTGGCGAACTAAAAGACGGTACAGTTCAACCTGTAAAGTCTACCTTGGACGGCCAAGGTGACATCTCTGTTGAGTTCAACTTTGCAGAGGGCGAGCCTCAAGCATGTAAGATGTTCGCAGGTCGCTTATTCAAAGGCGTGAAGAATGGTCCATCTCCAGAATGGTTGCAAAAGCGTTTGATCGCTATCGGCCTTCGTCCAATTAACGCACTTGCTGACATTACCAACTATATTTCGTACGACCGTGGACGTCCTTTGCACGCTTATGACGCTGACAAGATCAACGGTCAGTTTCATGCACGTAACGCGAAAGCTGGCGAAAAGATCGTCGCTTTGGACGGCAAAACATACGAGCTTGATGAAACCATGTGCGTTCTAGCTGACGATAATGGCCCGCTTTGCATTGGCGGCATTATGGGTGGTGAAGAAAGTGGCTGTTCAAACGAAACCACTAACATCTTCATGGAATGTGCGTGGTGGGAACCTCTGCTTATTGCCCAAGCCGGCCGCAAGACAGGCATCGTGTCAGATGCGCGTTATCGCTTGGAACGTCACGCTGATCCTGAGTTCGTGTTGCCGGGCATTGAGCTTGCGACCAAGATGATTCTGGAAATTTGCGGTGGCGAAGTTCACGACACCGTCGTCACCGGCAGCGTATCAGCGCCAGACAAAGTCATCAATTTCCCATTGGCAGAAATCACACGCCTTACGGGCCTAAAAGTACCATTTGCTGAAGCCAAAGCCATTCTAACACGCCTTGGATTCTGGGTTGCTGGCACAGGCGACGTCGTCAAAGTATCCGTTCCTTCACACCGTCCAGATATTGAAGGCAAAGCTGATTTGGTTGAAGAAGTGATGCGAATTGTTGGCGTTGATAAAGTGCCAGTTGATCCGCTTCCACGTCTTTCGGGCGTTGCCCCTAAAATGCTCACAACGATCCAGAACCGTCGCAGGGTGGCGCGTCGCACATTTGCTGCACGCGGGCTCAATGAAGCGGTGACATGGTCTTTTGTTTCAGAAAAAGAAGCCAGCCTATTTGGCGGCGGCGGTGATGATTTGAAATTGGAAAACCCAATTGCTGCTGACTTGACGGACATGCGACCGTCGCTCTTGCCTGGTCTATTGGCAGCTGTTGGCCGCAACGCTAATCGTGGATTTTCTGACGTTGGTGTTTTTGAGATTGGCCAAATTTTCAAGTCGGACAAACCTGAAGGTCAACTAACATTTGCAACTGGCGTACGCGCTGGCACGGCAAAGTTCGCTCAAGTTGGACGTGACTGGCAAGGTAAGGCAGAAAAAGTTGATGTATTTGATGCGAAAGCCGACGCTCTGGCTGCTTTGGATGCATTGGGTATGGATGTCAAAAACGTTCAAGTTGTTGCAGAACCTGCAGATTGGGCACACCCCGGTCGCGCCGGTCGCTTGCAGCTGGGGCCAAAAATGATCCTTGGTTGGTTTGGTGAGCTGCACCCAGCTCTTTTGCAAGAGTTGGACATTTCGGGACCAATTGTTGCGTTCGAATTGAACCTTGATGCCATTCCAGCCTCACGCAAGAAAGCCAGCAAATCAAAAGGCGCATTAGAGATCTCTGATCTTCAACCCGTTCGTCGAGACTTCGCTTTTGTTGCCGACAAAAATGCCGAAGGCAACCAGTTCGTTAAAGCCGCAAATTCAGCCGACAAAAAGCTCATCCAAGCAACATCAATTTTTGATGTATTTGAAGGCGAGCATGTTGGCGAAGGCAAAAAGTCAGTTGCTATTGAGGTGACCTTGCAGCCGCGTCAAAAAACGCTGACTGACGAAGAGATTGAGGCCGTCAGCCAAAAAATCATAGCTGCAGTTCAAAAAGCAACTGGCGCTACGTTGCGCGGGTAGGCATGTAGTTTGCAATTGGACCAATGGTCCAGTTGCAAATTTTTAGGCCACGTGGGACAAGATAGCATCTGAGAATCTTGGTTGCGAGAGGTCCTATGCCTGCCATTAAAAAAGAAGATTTCATCCAGTCGATTGCTGACGGGTTTCAGTTCATTTCTTACTATCACCCGTTGGATTATGTTGAAGCTGTCGCCAAGGCATATGAGCGAGAAGAGAATCCAGCAGCAAAAGATGCGATCGCGCAGATTCTAACAAATTCACGCATGTGCGCTGAAGGCCATCGACCGATTTGCCAAGATACGGGTATCGCAGTTGTTTTCTTAGAAATTGGTCAAGATGTTCGTTGGGACACTGACATGACCATCGAGGATATGGTCAATGAAGGTGTGCGCCAAGCTTATACGGGTATTGATGACAATTTGTTGCGAGCTTCAATTTTGCTCGACCCGGCAGGCAAGCGTAACAACTCCGGGGATAACGCCCCCGCCGTTATTCACTATGAAATGGTGGCTGGCGATAAAGTTGATGTAACCGTTGCTGCAAAAGGTGGTGGCTCTGAGAATAAAGCCAAACTGGCAATGCTGAACCCGTCCGATGATATCGTTGAATGGGTGCTCAAAACCGTTCCTACTTTGGGTGCCGGTTGGTGTCCTCCTGGGGTGCTTGGAATTGGAATTGGTGGTACACCAGAGAAGGCTATGTATATGGCTAAAAAGTCTCTGATGGCGCCTGTGAACATCCAAGATTTGATTGAGCGAGGCCCAAATTCAACAGCCGAAGAATTGCGCCTTGAGCTGTTCGAAAAAGTGAATGCGCTCGGCATTGGTGCACAAGGTCTTGGCGGCCTGACTACCGTCGTTGATGTTAAGGTCATGGATATGCCGACACACGCGGCTTCCAAGCCTGTGGGGCTTGCGCCGAACTGTGCTGCGAACCGACACGTGCATTTCACTTTGGATGGAACCAGTGCTGCTGACCTAACGCCACCGCCTCTAAGTGCTTGGCCAGACATTGGTTGGAAGCCATCTAGCGAAGCAAAATCTGTCAATCTTGGTACTTTGACCAAAGAAGAAGTTGCAACTTGGAAACAAGGTGATCGTCTTCTTCTTAACGGCAAAATCCTCACAGGTCGTGATGCGGCGCATAAACGTATTCAATCACTTTACGAAAGCGGCGAAGGTTTGCCTGAAGGCGTGGATTTCACCAACCGTGCGATCTACTATGTTGGACCAGTAGACCCCGTAGGTAACGAAGCTGTTGGACCGGCCGGACCGACAACAGCAACGCGCATGGACAAGTTTACCGACATGATGTTGGACAAAACGGGTCTTGTTGCCATGATTGGTAAAGCTGAACGTGGACCTGCGGGCCTCGAAGCAATCAAGAAGCATGGTGCTGCATATCTGATGGCAACCGGCGGTGCTGCCTACCTGATCTCAAAAGCGATCCGTTCTTCGCGGGTTGTTGCTTTCGAAGAATTGGGCATGGAAGCCATCTATGAATTTGACGTTGAGAACATGCCAGTAACAGTTGCTGTAGATGCAACCGGCGAGAGCGTGCACAATATCGCACCTGCGATCTGGCGTAAGAAAATCGGCAAATTGCCTGAGTTGGTTTAGGACATTCAAACAAAAAATGGTCTTTGGCGTGGCACTTTGATTGCTGCGCCTAAGGATCTCTATAACTCCCTCGCCAGTTCCCAAGCTTTGATTTCGGCTTGGCCGGTCGGCGTATCACCTTGCTTTGATAGGTCTTTGGAAAACGTCCAGCCATGTCGTTCGTAAAACGATCGTGCGCGATCATTGCCTTTTAGGCAAAAGAGCGTGGCGCGGCGGGTTCCTTCAGCAATTAGTTTGGTTTCAGCGATTTCCAGTAGTTGTTTGCCAAGCGACTTTCCACGCGCGTCCGGTGAAACAAACAGTTGTGACAGTCGATCATCATGGGCCACCACAAAACCTAGAGTGCAATTGTCTTCGCTTGCGATCAGAGTGTCGGGAAAGAAGCCGAGCATTTGCTGCTGCATGAATGCTAGATCACGAAATTCGACAATGCCGGGATTTTGAAACGGCGCTTGGGTTTCATGCCAAATGTCATGATAAAAGATACCCAAATGATCAAGCTCGTCACGTCTTGCAGCGCGAATGATCATGCTGGGTACCTTTGGTTTTTGTGGATTGGTATTAGCGGAGCCAACCACCCGGTTGAGGATGAAGATCCATCATGCCATCTTTTGATGCGTCATCAATGATCTTTAGTTCCTCGTCTGAGAGGTCAAGATTTTTGAGTGCACCCAAATTGTCTTTTAACTGCTCAAGCGTGCGGACCCCGACCAACGCTGACGTCATTTCTTTGCGGCGGAGCACCCAAGCGATTGCAAGTTGCACTAGTGTTTGTCCGCGTTGGTCTGCCAAGTCCTGAAGCGCATCAACAGCGGCCAAAACGTTTGGGTCAAGATGGCGACCGAACAATGAAGAACCAGCTTCGGTTGCGCGCGTTCCTGTCGCTTTGTCTTTTGAATACTTGCCGCTTAAAACGCCTTGTGAAAGAGGTGAGAAAGCGATGCAACCGACGCCCAATTCGCCAAGTGTATCCAAAGTGCCGTCGTCTTCGATCCAACGATTTAGAGTTGAATAGCTTGGCTGATGGATTGTTAGCGGAACACCCATTTCATTGAGGATGCGATGCGCTTCAATTGTCTCTTGCTTAGGATAAGAGGAGATGCCCACGTACAACGCTTTGCCTTGCTTATACAAAGAAGCCAATGCACCCATTGTTTCCTCAAGCGGTGTTTCTGGATCGAAACGGTGCGAATAGAAAATGTCAAAATAGTCGACACCGCAGCGTTTTAGGCTCTGATCGCAACTTGCGATTAGATACTTACGAGAGCCAAATTCGCCATAAGGGCCAGGCCACATGTCGTAACCTGCTTTTGATGAAATAATCATCTCGTCACGATAAGGTGCGAAATCCCGTGCCATCATTTGACCAAATAGTTCTTCTGACGAACCTGCTGGCGGTCCATAGTTGTTTGCCAAGTCGAAGTGGGTCACGCCTTGGTCGAACGCATAGCTGAGAATTTCAAAGGCGCTAGGGTAGTCACGTGTACCGCCAAAGTTCTGCCATAGGCCAAGCGAGATCGCCGGAAGCTTAAGGCCAGAACGGCCGGTCCTACGATACTGCATATCTTCATAACGCGATGACGCTGCGCGGTAAGGCATGTGTTTTTCTCCAATAATTGTACGGAATACATAAGTCGACACCACGATGACACAACGTTTGTAGGCGTTTCAACCATGGAGTAGGTCCAGCAAACGCAACTTTTTTTGAGGTTGTGGACAAAATGTCTCTACCATGTGTCTTGGCGATTGCTCTTGGTTTTGGTAAACCCCTTCGTCCGCCCACGTTATAAAGGTTATGGGATTATGGCTGAATTCAAAGTTGTTGCACTCTACAAATTTGTTTCACTACCTGATTATCAGGAAATTCGAGACCCAATTTATGACTTTTGTGTCCAACGCGACATCAAGGGTGCGCTGCTTTTGGCAGAAGAGGGCATCAACGGCACCGTCGCTGGCACTGTGGCTGATATAGATGCGCTTGTTGAATATCTAGAGCGCGGAAACCTGTTCAAAGGTCGCTTCAAAAACAGTGAGATGAAGTTCTCAACAGCGGAACAAATGCCTTTCATGCGCATGAAAGTAAAGTTGAAAAAAGAGATCGTAACTTTACGTGCACCAGAAGCTGATCCGACAAAGGTTGTTGGTACTTACGTTGAGCCAGATCAATGGAACGACATCATCGCGGACGAAGATACTATCGTCTTGGATACCCGCAATGACTATGAAGTTGCGATTGGAACGTTTGAGGGCGCTGTCGACCCTAAGACAACGAACTTCACCCAGTTCAAAGACTTTGTAGAAAAGAACCTCGATCCGAAGAAGAACAAAAAAGTAGCAATGTTTTGCACTGGCGGTATTCGGTGTGAGAAGGCCTCAGCATACATGATGGCTAACGGCTACGAAGAAGTTTATCACCTCAAGGGCGGCATTCTGAAGTATCTTGAAGAAACGCCAGAAGACACGAGTATGTGGAATGGCGAATGCTTTGTATTCGACGAACGTGTTTCAGTTGGTCATGGATTGGTCGAAGGTGGACTAACGCTCTGCCGAGCATGCCGGTTCCCGCTTACACCTGAAGATATGAAGCACGAGAAGTTTGTTGAAGGCCAACAGTGCCCTCATTGTGCAGATCACATCACCGACAAAAGCCGTGCACGCGCTGCTGAACGTGAAAAGCAAATCCGTCTAGCTGAAGAGCGTGGCCAAGAGCATATTGGTGACAAAGCAGCAAAGTTTGCTGAAGCCAATAAAGAACGGATGAAACAGCTGCGTGAAGACCAACGCAAACTAAACGAGAAAACTGACAGCTAACGAGCTCGCTAAGTAATGATTCCAGCGTCTTTTGCCGCTTGGACTTGTCCGCGACTGACAGGTAGTTTTTCGCCATCGAGCATTTCAACCTGATATCCGCCACTCTTTCGGCTAACCGATTTGATGCCTTCAACAGCAACCCAGTGCGAGCGGTGTATTTTCACGCCAACGATGTCCGTTGCTTCTTTGATGGCATCGCTCATCCGCATCAAAATCAATTCTTGCCCACGTGATGTGACCACATTCACATAGTGGTCTTGCATTGAGAGGTATAAAAGCGTCCCACGGTTTTGAATGTTCAAGCGCGCCATCAGTTCGACTTTGCGCGGAGATTTTCGATTAGGGTCTTTTAGAAACACCACGTGTAACAGCGCTACACAAATTGAAATGACAATGCAGTAGACAAAAATCATTAAGCCTTCAAAGCCGATGATTTTCCATGCGCCCAAAAGCAGAGCGTTGAAACTGTGTACGATTAGCGCAACAGGGAAGCCTGCGCCTGTGCCAGCGGCTAAAACGGTTACCCATATTGGAACATTCTTGAAACGTTGCGCGAGGTAATTGCTAGCTAGTCCACCTCCAAATGATCCAGCCGCATAAGAGACAAACACCATAAACAACCAGTAGCCAATGCGGGGCAGTGGTTTGAAATAGCCGAAAGTTTCAAATGGGCCAATGACGCCCAGAATAAAGCCCATCACAATGATAGCTGTAAGGGCTTTTGGCGACGTAAAAGTGTTGCGCAATTCACGAAGCGTGAGTTGCAATGCATTACCAAACACGAACTAGCCCTTTCATTCACGAACACATAGTTGCTGACGCGATTTGTGCCGTCTTAATTCCCCAAAAGCAAGTGGCGCCATTAGTTTTAGCGTCGATGGGGAAATTAGATATGAACTTAGCAGTGTTCTTCGAAGTGCCAATAGCGGTGCAGATCCATTTAGTGAGCGCAATAATTAGCCTCCTTTTGGGGTTCTATATGCTGTTAGCTCCCAAAGGCACACAAGTGCACCGACGTCTAGGTTGGGTGTGGGTTCTGGCTATGTTGGGAGCCGCTGTTAGCGCTGCTTTCATACATCAGCTGCGCATAATCTGGATTTTCAGCCCCATCCATATATTTGTGCCCATCACCTTTTGGGGACTTTACGAAGGGGTGAGGCACGCCAGAGCAGGCAGGATAGCTGCGCATAGAGCTTCGATGCGATCGCTATATTGGGGAGCGCTTTGCATTCCTTTTGCCTTTGCTCTGACACCCGACAGAGTACTTGCCGTTATTTTTGGAACAAAAGAGTTGGAGTGGATACCCATGGCAGCAGTTGCAGTTGTTGTATTGAGTGTTGGTGCGTTTTATCGATGGGAGCGCTTTTGGCGGAAACTGGCAGGTAATTTGTTCGCGGCTACCCAAAGATGATTTAGTTGGAGCTAACCGTGCATGCTTGCTCGGCAAACTCAATGAATGCTGTGCGGTGCGCATCCGACGGGTTGTGCCGTTCGATTGAATAAAGACCGAGCAGCATAAGATAAAGTTGCTGCGCGATTTGTTTCGCTTGCTTTTGCTCGTGTCCGATCGAAGTAAGTGTCTCGTCCAAAAAAGCGATGCGCGAAGCCTCAATCTTGGCAATGCGCTGTGCAACCCATTCTTCTTGTGCTGCCCAAGCCCGAAGCGCGCCCTCTACTTTAATGGCGTCCAGCTCAAAACGTTCTTTTTCGCTGGCAATGATTGCGAGTTCTCTGAGTTGATCTGCTGGCGACTGTTTGGAGCCGCCAAGGTGTTCAATGATGCCCTTGGTGCCCTCTGCTTCCCAAAAATCTACGACTGCTGTTAGCAAAGCAGGCCGGTCAGTGAAATGCCAATAGAATGAGCCTTTTGTTGCGCCTAGACTCTTTGCTAATCGCTCTACTCGAACAGCATCAATGCCGCCGGTTTCTAGCGCTTTGAAAGCTGCCATAATCCAGTCTTGCTTATCGTGTTTCGCTTTGCGGCCCATTCGTCTTCCTTACCTGCGACAATATTCCATACGCCAGCGTATTGTATTTGGCGTTGATGTGGTTTAGATACGATGCCGTATGTTAAATCAAAGGACTGATGAGATGAATAGTTTTTTTGAAGAAACCAACATGTGGTTTGCCACAGCCGCGGCTATTTCCTTCGCCTCTGTTGGGTTGCACGTTATTGGTGGGACGCCGGAAATAATGGTGCCGCTAGAGCAGTCGAACGCACCTCAATTGTCTAAGGGCATTGCCGATGTCATTTGGCAGCAAGTGACGTACCTGTTGGTCGTGGGCGGCATTATCTTTGCGTGGGCCTCGCGCGCGAAGTCAAAAGCACTTGAAATTTCAATCACGATGATTGTGCTCTACGCGGGTATCACATTGATCTTCATCGGGAACGGTATTAGCCGTTTTGCAGGCATTGCGGACATGCCTCAATGGGTGCTTTTCTTAGCCATGACAGTGTTGCCTGTCGTCGGCTTGCTGCGGTCAAATATAACGAAGTGAACTCTAAGCTGACCCGAAGAATTTTAGAAGCTCTCGCCTGACCTGATCTGTAGCATCCAAGTTTGCACAGTGACCGCCTTTTGGAACATCGATGAGTTTGAAATTCTCTTGGTGTTCCATTGCCTTCAATGTTGAACCCAAAGCGGCGTTCACGGATCGATCGTATTGCCCGCGCAGCATCAAAATTGGTTTAGTGAAGTCAACTGCGTTTGAAATTAAGTCGTAATTGCCGACATGCTTTACAATTCGGGTCACCACATCAATGTTGCAATCCGCCAACATGTCATGCACCAAGGGTTGAGCTGCTTTGTTTTTGGTTGTCCCTTTGGCTCCGAGTTTGGCGATCCACTTAGTACCAATCAAGTTATAGAACCACGGTAGCAGCTGAACGGCGGCACGCGGCGTTTTTAGAGCATAGGACGTGCCAAAACTGGCAAAGTTTTTGAAGCGATGGGCGTGCTTTTCCATGAGCTCGAGCGCAACAATGCCACCCAAGGAATTTCCGAGATAATTCACCTCTTCTATTTCGGCATGGTCCAAAATCGCAATAATGTCGCTAGCTAACGCAGGAATTGAAAACTCTTCGTCATTTAATTCCGGAGGTACATTGGACCTTCCATGACCACGTACATCTGGCACGATGACACGGTAGCCTTGTTCAACGAAGTAGTGTGCATCTGCAGTGAACTGCATGCCGCTGGCTGCTAGTCCATGACACATTACAATCACTGGCGCATCTTTTGCGCCGATATCTCCATAAGCGATATTGAACTTGCCTCGATCAACAATCGTTGCAGACAAGAAAGCATCTGGATTTGTAAGTTGTTTGGCGTCAGTCATAAACATCTCGTTGAATAATATCTAAATATCGTTTGTTTTGAAAAATCCAAGCAAGGCGATGCGAACTTCAGAAGTGGCATCAAGGTTTGCGCAGTGCCCGCCGTTGGGAATTTCGATCAGTATGAAGTTGGGGTTCTTTTGAACTTCATTCAGCGTCGTCAGGAGCGCAGCGTTGACTAGATTATCCTGGCCACCGCGCAGCATCATAATTGGCTTCTTGAAATTGCGGGCATAATCGCTGAAGTCATAGTTGCCAACATTCTTAGCCACATAGCTGACCACATTGAGGTCGTAACAATCCAACAATTCGTGAACTAGCTCCTGCGTGGCTCTCTTTTTGGAAGTGCCTTTGGCAATGAGATGGTCAGCCCATTCTGGTCCAATGAATTCAAAGATCTTCGGAATTGTTTCTGCGTTGAAGCTTGGTGTCATTAATGCAAATGAGGTTCCAAAGGTCGTGCAAGAGATGAAGCGCTCAGCATGTTCGGGCAACAATGAAAGTGCCAAAATGCCTCCAAGCGAATTACCTACGTAATGGACCTGAGCAGCGTCAGCGTCGTCAAGTACTGCAATGAGGTCATCAGCCATTTTCTTAATCGAAAAATCGGTTTCAACGATCTGATCTGGGACATTTGAGCGACCATGGCCCCTAAGGTCTGGCAAGATAACCCGAAACCCATGTTTGACGAAAAAACTTGCGTCGTCCGAAAACTGTTGCCCACTAGAAGCCAACCCGTGACATAAAACGACAATTGGATTGCCAACTTTGCCTACATCGACGTAGGAGATATCAAACTTCCCACGAGAGATGTTCTTCGCCGGGAGCAATGGAAGTGGAGCGTAGGTTCGCTCGCTGTCAACTGGATTTGGCATCACGCAGTCCTATTTTTAAGCTGCATTACCAATAAGTATTCCGACAGCGAATACAAGTGATCCGCCAAATACTACCTGCATGACCGCCCGCCAGAATGGTGTGTCCATATATCGGCTTTGTATCCAAGCGATGGCCCAGAGTTCCACAAACACAACGCCAACTGCTGTCGCTGTCGCTGTCCAGAAGTCAGTGATTAAGTAAGGCAGCGCGTGCCCTAATCCACCGAGTGTCGTCATGATGCCAGCGGCAAGGCCACGTTTTATCGGGGAGCCACGGCCCGTTAGTTTTCCGTCATCAGATGCAGCTTCTGTGAAGCCCATTGATATGCCTGCGCCAATTGAAGCGGCAAGTCCGACCAAGAAAGTCTGCCAAGTGTTTTGCGTCGCAAAGGCAGTGGCAAAAATCGGTGCCAAGGTTGATACGGAGCCATCCATTAGCCCTGCTAAGCCCGGTTGCACATATGTTAGAACGAACCGACGATGATCCTGTTCTTTCTCATGTGACTTTCCGGCTTCATCAAGATTATTGGCTTCGAGTTCGTCTGCTGCATTCTTATGGTGTTGTTCTGCTAATGCTAGATCGCCAAGCAGTTTACGTATTCCAGAGTCTTTGGTGCGCTTTACCGCTTCCAAATAGAAATTCTGAGCGGCCTCTTCCATTTCCCAAGCTTGCTGACGAATGGTTTCGATAGGTAAGTTTTTCATCAACCACAGAGGTTTGCGCTCCAAAAACCCTCGAATATGCTCGCGTCTTACAAGAGGTAAATTGGTTCCAAATTTCTTCTCGAAAAGTGTAATGAGCTGATGGCGATGTTCATTTTCTTCGGCAGCCATGCCGTCAAATATTGCCGCTGATGATGGGAAATCTGCCCTAAGCATTTCTGCATAAGCAATATAAATCCGTGCGTCATCTTCTTCCGATGAAACTGCAAGGGCTAAAATCTCAGCTTCGCTAAGATCGTCAAAATGTCGTTTTTTCCAGCCAAGCACACGTTTCAACATACTATGAGATCTCTTTTGTTTATCTAGTAACTCCAACCATAGATTGGTTCGAAAAACAGAACAATGACATAGCACAACACCAGCCTTAATGCTGGTGGGTTGAACCTAGTTCTTTTTTACGCGGAAATTTGTGTGGCATGACTGACATCCCTTGCCAATTATGCGCAATACTTGCTGTGGCGTGCCCACTACTTTGCCAGCAGCCGCTTCAACAGACGAGTTAAAAATTTCGATTTCGGCAGCGAAGTCCTTTTTGTTTTGCCAGATTGTAGGAGATGCCTCGCTCACGTGAGGCATATGGTTCTCATCAAATAGCGCTGGGAGCGCTGATCCGAAAGTGCGCAGATCTTCAAAGGCTGCTTCCACGTCGGTTTGGGAGAATGCCGCTGGCGATAACGCTGATTTCAGTTTCTTGAGAGTCGTTTGTATTTCCGTCATCGCGTCCATGCGGACTAACGTGGCACCGTCGGCCCCACCATGAGATGTCGCAGGCGAAGAGACTAGAGAAATGGCAAACACAATAGTGGCCAGCTTGGGGAGTATATTCATTGTCGTTATCTCCTAGAATATGCCATTGGCTTTTTGAAGTTCGCGCACATATGCAACGATTGATTGTATTTCAGTTTCCGTGATGCCTTCAACTGGTGGCATGTCGCCAAATTTCCAATGGTGGGCCCTCACACCGTTAATGGCAGCATTGAAAAATGATCCGTCGCCATGGTGCCCAGGTTCATAAATTTTGTGCATCAATGGGGGACCATTTTCTGTTCCTAAACCGAATGTGCCGTGACACGAAGCACAGGACTTGTCGAAATCAACTTGCCCTTGTGTAGCCAAATTTGATAGTTCGGGAACCGAAAACCCATCGGGTGCTGTCGCTTCAGAGCTCGAATTCGATGACGGATTGTTTAAGCCAAACACAACAAGTCCGAGAGCGACTAAGACGATAAGTACTCCAACAAGGTTTTTGTTCATTTTGATCTCATTTTTTAGTCATAATAGACGCCTTCCAGCAGGGGGAAGGTCAAGCAAAAAATCGACCAAAAATGATGTAATTTGTCGAAACGGGTTCAGGTCGACAATTTCGCTTTTCCCTAGCGAAGAAAGCTGATAATCAGCGCCCTATGACTGAATTAAAACACATCCGTAACTTCTCAATCGTGGCACACATTGACCACGGTAAATCCACACTAGCAGACCGGCTCATTCAATTGACCGGCGGACTTGCTGAACGCGAAATGCAACAGCAGGTTCTTGATAGTATGGATATCGAGAGAGAGCGTGGCATAACTATCAAGGCGCAAACCGTTCGGCTCGAGTATAAAGCCAGCGACGGTGAGACCTATGTGCTGAACTTGATCGATACCCCGGGGCACGTGGATTTCGCATATGAAGTGAACCGTTCACTTGCAGCTTGCGAGGGGTCTTTGTTGGTGGTTGATGCCTCACAAGGCGTGGAAGCTCAAACTCTTGCCAACGTGTATCAAGCTATCGAAGTTGATCATGAGATTGTCTCTGTCTTGAACAAAGTTGACTTACCCGCTGCTGAACCAGAACGCGTTAAACAACAAATCGAAGATGTGATCGGGTTGGACGCATCGGAAGCTGTTGAGATTTCAGCAAAGACAGGTATCGGCATCGATAAGGTTCTTGAAGCCATCGTTCAACGGCTGCCTGCACCTGGAGGCGACCGAGACGCTCCCTTACGAGCCATGCTGGTTGATAGTTGGTATGATGCTTACCTGGGCGTCGTAGTTCTTGTTCGTGTGATTGATGGTACAATCAAAAAGGGCCAAAAAGTCAAAATGATGAATACCGATGCAGACTATGTGCTGGATCGGGTTGGTGTGTTTACGCCAAAGCTAGTCGATATGGGCGAACTTGGCCCGGGCGAAATTGGATTCATTACTGCTTCCATTAAAGAAGTTGCGGACACTAAAGTCGGTGACACGATCACCGACGCTAAGAACCCATGCGATACAGCGCTTGAAGGGTTCCGTCCTGCACAGCCTGTTGTTTTCTGTGGTCTTTTCCCGGTCGATGCGAATGACTTTGAAGATCTTCGTGCTGCAATGGGCAAACTCCGTTTGAACGATGCGAGCTTCTCATATGAGATGGAAACTTCAGCGGCACTCGGATTTGGTTTCCGCTGCGGTTTCTTGGGTCTATTACACCTCGAAATCATTCAAGAGCGTTTGAGCCGTGAGTTTGATCTTGATCTGATTGCGACTGCACCAAGTGTGGTTTATGAATTGGGTATGCGTGACGGTTCTGAGATGAGCCTGCACAACCCGGCAGACATGCCAGAGATCATGCAGGTTGAAGAAGTTCGGGAACCTTGGATTAAGGCAAGCATTTTGACACCTGATGAGTATTTGGGTGCGATCTTGAAGCTTTGCCAAGACCGTCGCGGTGTTCAAACTGATCTGTCGTACGTCGGAAGCCGAGCAATGGTTCAATATGATCTACCGTTGAACGAAGTTGTGTTCGATTTCTACGACCGTTTGAAGTCCATCTCAAAGGGGTACGCAAGTTTCGATTATCAAATCTCTGATTATCGAGAAGGCGACTTAGTGAAGATGACCGTATTGGTGAACGGCGAGCCAGTGGATGCGCTTTCAATGCTTGTGCACCGGAATGCTGCTGAAGCTCGCGGACGTTTAATGTGCGAAAAGCTCAAAGAGCTAATTCCACAGCACTTGTTCAAAATTCCAATTCAAGCTGCCATCGGCGGCAAAGTTATTGCTCGTGAGACTATTTCAGCTCTTCGTAAAGACGTGACGGCAAAATGTTACGGCGGCGATGCAAGCCGGAAGCGTAAGCTTTTGGATAAGCAAAAAGCTGGTAAAAAGAAGATGCGTCAATTTGGTAAAGTTGAAATACCACAAGAAGCCTTCATCAAGGCTCTTAAGATGGGTGACAACTAGAGAATTCTCTGCCTCGCTCACTGCGGGGCAGTTTTTTATGTGGCTAGGCTTTTCGCTGCTCCTGAAACGCTCTTCTTACAACATCCATCATTGCCGGTAAGGCAAACTCCTGATTTGAGACAAACACAATTTCTCTTGGTATCGGTGAATTACTGAGAGTTGCAACTTCGAGTTCGGGATGTTGTTGGTGTAGTCCGTTCCAAACAGGAATAATTGCTTGGCCCAAGCCTTGGCTTGCCATGGTCGCTATCGTTTCTAGCGAGTCCAACTCACAAAGGATATCTTGCTTTCCGAACTCCTGTTCAATCCAAGCCCAAGCAATCTGCCCACCCCAAGACTCTCGATCATAAACGATAAGCGATTCAGCCGAGGTTGGGGTTTTGACGCAGGCAAAGTTTTGCGTGTCTAGTACAGACACGTTCCATTTGGGAGCAAAGGCGAATGGTGGACGAACGAATACTGCTGCATCCAGTTCACCTTTTTCAAGTAACTTGTAAATCTCAGCGGAAGTATCAGGCATAATCTTAAGTTCGATGTTTGGTGCTTGCTGTTTGATCGACCGCACGGCGTTGAGAGCGAAGTCCACCAAGGCCGTCGAAATTATGCCCAGTCGAAACGGCCCGGTCAGCCCATTAACATCGATATCAGATTTAAGTGCCTTGGCGTTGTCTACGAGTAATTGAACTCGTGGGAGAAGTCGTTTGCATGTATCTGTAGGCAACGCCGAATGACCTTCGCGTTGAAGCAAGCGTGTGTCCAAATCCTGTTCTAATGCGCGAATGCGTTGACCTACTGCGGCAGGTGTTAATCCCTGCAGTCGCGCTGCCGCAGCGATAGAGCCAGACTTTGCTACCAGCAACAGACTTTCTAGAAATCGCGTATCCAAAACATTTTCTTTCTATATAGAGAGAAAAAACATTCTAATGCTTTTGAAGAATTGTGGCTATACTGTCGTTATCTGAATTGGGGAATACATATGCAATCGCGATTTCATCTCGCCTATCACGTCACTGATCTAAACGAAGCGCGTCAGTTTTATGGAGATCTAATGGGCTGTGCTGAAGGAAGAAGTACCGACACATGGGTGGACTTCGACTTTTTTGGGCATCAAATTTCCTTGCATCTTGGCGAACCCTTTCCTGTGAAGAAAACTGGCAAGGTTGGCGAGTACTTGGTGCCTATGCCTCACCTTGGCGTTATTCTACCTAAGGAAAATTGGGATCAACTTGCAAACAAATTGGTCGAGGAAAAGATTGAGTTTGTTCTGGAGCCCACGACGAGATTTGCGGGCGAACCGGGCGAACAGAGCACGATGTTTTTCTATGACCCGTCAGGGAACCCGATCGAGGTCAAAGGTTTTGCTGACTTTCAAGGTGTATTTGCATCATGAGTAACTTGATCCCTCTAATCTCACAAATGAACATCGACGAAGAAACACAGTGGTTAGCTGCACTTTCAAATGCAGCTCCTGAATTTCACTTCGTTCCTTGTTCCCAAGTCGAGCTAAAGGGACGGACACAACACGAAGTTGCGGTGGTCGCGAATCCTGATCCAAGCGATGTTGCCACATTTTCAAACCTGAAGTGGGTGCAAAGTCTTTGGGCGGGAGTTGAACGCATTATCCAAGAGTTGCCGAGTGATGATTTGGGTATCGTTAGGCTGGTTGATCCGCAGCTGGCGCAAACCATGTCCGAGGCTGTACTCGCATGGACGTTTTATTTGCACAGAGATATGCCCGCTTATGCCTTATTACAGAACCGCGTGAAATGGAGCCCGCAGGAGTTTCGTCTCGCCAAAGAGCGAAAAATCTGTGTGCTGGGGCTTGGTGAGCTTGGAGAAGCTGCAGCAAAGAGACTTCAAGCGAATGGGTTTGATGTTTGCGGATGGAGCCGAAGCCCAAAGTCTGGCGGTGATTATCCAACTTTCAGTGGGGATGCGGGATTGAGACAGGCATTAGGGCAGAGCGAAATTGTGATTGTACTCCTGCCGCAAACACCGACCACTGTAGGTTTGCTTGATAGTGATGTGCTGAGTTTTTTGCCTGCGGGTGCCTGCATTATCAATTTCGGCCGTGGCCCAATTATTGACGACGCCGCATTGCTAGCAGCACTTGATTCAGGTGCGATAAAACACGTGGTTCTGGATGTGTTTGCTCAAGAGCCATTGCCTCAAGACAGCGCATATTGGCGACACCCTAGTGTAACGGTTCTTCCACACATCTCTGCGCCTACGAACATGGAAACAGCAGCAGCAATCGTGGCCGATAACTTGCGCAGCTATTTCAGTTCGGGCGAAATGCCTAACTTAGTCAATAGAGCAAACGGCTACTAAGTCACCATTGCCATCATGCGATAAACAATCTGAGCAGCAGTAAAGTCCCATGCCTGACTTTGTGCATTTGGAGCAAGTTCCACTATATCCATGCCCACACATCTGCGACCTCGCAGTGATGAACGTACGATATTCAGTGCTTGATAGTAACCCAAACCGCCCGGCACAGGCGTGCCCGTTGCTGGCATAATAGAAGGATCAAGCCCATCCACGTCAAAACTAATGTAAATGTCCTCTGGAAAATCAGTCGGCAAAACGATCGATTGAATATTGCCGGTAACAAGTTCCTCGGCGTCGATGAATGTTACGTCAAACCCGTGCCGAGCTTCAACTTCTTGTTGGCAAAGCGCACGGACACCGTAGTGCGCCAGACTATGACCTTCTTCGCAGAGAAGGTTCATCACAGAGGCATGCGAATGTTTCTCGCCTTGATATGCCACACGCAGATCTGCGTGCGCATCAATCTGCACAATGCCAACTTTGCGCCCTAGCGCTTGTGACACGCCAGAAACAGCGCCAAAGGTTAGGGAATGCTCTCCGCCCAATGTCACGGGAATTTTGCCTTGAGAAACGATGGTTTCTGTTTGGTTCGACAAACGCTCCATGATCTCAGGCAGCGTGCCTTCGCAACCTACTGGTTCAACGGTAAATATGCCGCTCAGTGCTGGTTCGCCGTCTGGGCAAATCCGCTCAAGTTCATTTGACGCTTCGATTATTGCGTCGGGGCCTTGGGCAGTGCCCGCGCCATATGAGACTGTTTTCTCAAGCGGCATTGGAACGATGACGAACTTTGCACCTGTGATGCTGCGTTCTTGTTCTGTCAGTTCTGAATCTAAAAACATCGGCATATAGAACTCGTTTTATGAAAGGCGGTTCTCAAAATCTTCGAATGAAAAGTTCTTCACCAGCCGTAGGTCATTAGTGGCGGAATTCCATATTGCGATTGAAGGTAATCGAACACCGTTAAATGTGTTGGTTTTGACCATGGAATAGTGCGCCTGATCCAAGAATGCGAAACGGTCTCCAATTTCGAAAGCTCGAGTTGGGGTATAGTCCCCGATTACATCGCCAGCCAAGCATGACGGTCCACCAAGCAAATAACTATCACCTTGTTCCGCTTCGCCCAACATTGCGGGACGATAAGGCGCTTCGATGACATCGGGCATATGGCACGTTGCTGAAACATCTGTGATCGCCAACTGTTTGCCATTGATCGGGAGATCCAAGACTTCGCCCACCAGAATTCCCGCATCTAATGCGCAAGCTTCGCCGGGTTCCAGATAGACATCCAGACCAAAGTTCTCGCGAATGGTTTTGACAAAGCCAATCAAACCGTCGCGGTTGTAGTGATCGCGTGTGATATGATGACCGCCACCAAAGTTCACCCATTTTAGTTGGTCCAAATAGGGCGAGATCTTTTTCAACAGTTCAAACCATGTTCGCTCCAGCGGTTCAAAACCCTGTTCACAGAGTGAATGAATGTGGATGCCATCAACCCCGTCGAAGTCAGTAGGTTTGAGTTGCGAGGCCGGTATGCCAAGGCGAGAGCAGGGCATGCATGGATCATATTTCGCAACTTGCACTTCGGAATGTTCGGGATTAATCCGCAGCCCAACCGAAACATCCGCTCCATGCTCTCGCCCAACTTCGACTGTTGGCAGAAAACGGTCCTTTTGAGCAGCAGAGTTGAAAATCAAGTGATCACTCAGGTCAATTATTTCAGGCAGGTCTTCGGTTTTATAGCCGGCGCAGAACGTCGTGATAGAGCCGCCATAGTGCTTGTTGGCAAGCATGGCCTCGTGCAGGCCGGAGGCGCACGTGCCGTCTAAGTATTTTTCGACCAGTGGGGCCATTGAAAACATAGAGAATGCTTTCAATGCCAGTAGAATTTTTGCGCCTGATTGTTCTTTGACTTCTGCCAGAATTTGCAAGTTACGCTCAATGGCTGCCTCGTCGACGACGAAACAAGGTGAGGGCACGGAGTAGAGGTCGAACTTGGAGAATTCTCCCTCGTCGCCGGATTGTGGTAACCCTGTTTCACTCATCAATCAGTCCTTAGTCCTTTAGAAAGCTACCGGTCCATCGAGCTCGTCAACTTGCCACGGCAATCCGTGTTCGTTGAGCATATCCATAAAGTTATCTGGGTCGAGCTGTTCAGTATTCCAAACACCCGGTTTGTTCCAATTTCCTTTTAAGAACTGAGCTGCACCGATCATAGCCGGCACGCCTGTTGTATAGGCTACGGCCTGTGATCCGACTTCCGCGTAGCATTCTTCGTGGTCGCAGATGTTGTAGATGTAATATGTCTTCTCGCCATCGCCACTGATTGATTGCCCCGTAGCAATGTCACCGATGCACGTTTTCCCTTTTGTTAGCTCGCCCAAATCACTTGGGTCGGGCAACACGCTTGTCAGGAACTGCAATGGAATGATTTCTTGGCCGTTGTGCATGATAGGTTCAATCGATGTCATGCCGACGTTTTGCAAAACCGTGACATGATTGATGTAAGCATCTCCGAACGTCATCCAAAATCGAGCGCGCTCGATTTCAGGGAAATGCGTCTTCATGCTTTCAAGTTCTTCATGGTACATCAAATACATATTCTTCTCGCCAACTTGTGGGAAGTCGAATTTGTATTTGTGGGTCATCGCCGGGCTCTCGACCCAGTCACCATTCTCCCAGCGGCGCGCAGGTGCGGTTACTTCACGAATATTGATTTCAGGGTTGAAATTCGTTGCAAACGCTTTGCCATTGTCGCCGCCATTGCAATCTAGCACGTCAATTTGGCGGATCGTTTTCAACTTGTGTTTGCGCAGCCAAGTCGCGTAGATCGAAGTTACGCCGGGGTCAAATCCGGAGCCAAGGATAGCTGTAAGGCCAGCTTTCTTGAACTTGTCCTGATAGGCCCATTGCCAATGATATTCGAATTTGGCTTCGTCTTCCGGCTCATAATTGGCTGTGTCTAAATAATTAGCACCAGCCTTTAGGCAAGCGTCCATTATCGCTAAATCTTGATATGGAAGAGCCAAGTTCACAACCAGCAATGCGCCAGTTTGTTCGATCAAGGTCGCAGTCGCTTCAACGTCCATCGCATCGATCTCTGCCGTATGAACGGTAACGCCTGTGCGCTCTTTCACTGCCTTCGCGATGTCGTCGCATTTGAACTTGCGTCGGCTGGCCAGCGTAATCTTAGAAAAGATGTTCGCATTCATCGCCATCTTTGTGACCGCGACAGAGCCAACACCGCCGGCGCCAATTACTAGAACATTACCCATCAAAACATCCTCTTGTCGTGCTGGTGATTATTTTTCAAAATAGGTGTACCCGCCAAGGCTGTCTTTGTAAGCAGCGATGAGAACACGTCTTTCAGAAATTGTGAGTTGCTTGCTACTAACAGCGCTGTCTACGCGTTTGCGGAAAGTCGCCAAGCAAGCTTGAGCATCATATTCAACGTAGTCCAAAACTTCAGAGATCGTATCGCCTTCTACTTCATGCAAAAGGTCGAAGCCGCCATTTTCACCTAACGCGATTGTCACCACATTGGTGTCGCCAAACAGATTGTGCAAATCGCCAAGTGTCTCCTGGTATGCACCAACAAAAAACACCCCAATGTAATATGCTTCGTCATCTGCAATGTCGTGAACAGGCAGCGTTTTGGAAATACCGTCAGCCAAAACAAACCGATCGACTTTTCCATCAGAGTCGCACGTGATGTCAGAAAGCACGGCGTGTCTGTCCGGCACTTCGTTCAACCTTTGTAACGGCATTATAGGATGCAATTGATCAATCGCCCAAACGTCTGGCAACGATTGAAACAGTGAAAAGTTGCCGTGGTAGATATCAGCAAAATGGCCTAGTTGCTCGTCGAGCTGTGGCGAAGTATCAGACGCCGCTGCGATCTTTTTGAATCGTGCAACGAGATAACGAAAGACAGTTTCAGCTTGGGCTAGAGACTTGATGTCTATATTGCCCCGTCTGAAGAGTGCGCGAACTTCATCGCGATAGTAGATCGCGTCATTCACACTTTCCTGCAGACGTTCGGCGGACAGGTAATCCTCAATCGCGAGAAGATCGCCGATCAAATGGTGGTCGTTCTCGTTGGGTTTGGGGAGGACCTTTGAATCATACAATGTTGTATCAAGAACATCAAAAATGAGCATAGATGATAGCGCCACTACGCCACGCCCGCTTTCGGTAACAATTGTCGGATGTCCAATCTGTGCTTCGTCCATTGCGTATTTGACTGTCTCTACAACTGCCTCGCAATACTCACCTAATGCATAGTTGACCGAGTTCTCGTTTGATTGTTTTTCGCCAGTGTAATCGACACCAAGGCCGCCACCTAAATCCAAAAACTCAAGAGGAACACCGAGCGTCTTAAGCTCAGTATAAAAGCGGCAAGCTTCCTTCACGATGCGGCGAACGTCATTGATGTCTGAGATCTGCGAGCCGAGATGTGAATGTTGAAGCGTGAGGCAGTCTTGCATGCCTTCGGTTTGCAGGCGCTCGACAACTCTAACAACGTTATCAGTTGTCATCCCAAAACTTGATCTGTCACCAGAACTCTCAGCCCAGTAACCTTGGATTTGGTGTGTCAGCTTTATTCGAACCCCTAGCCGAGGTTTTTCATTTAAGGCTTTGGAAACTTGGAGGACGAGCTCAAGTTCTTTTGGACTTTCCAGCACAATTATTGTGTTGAAGCCGATCTTACATGAGAGAATGGCAAGACGAATGAATTCTTCGTCCTTCACGCCGTTGCAAATCAGAAGGCTATCTTTTGCCAAGTTCTGTGCAAGGGCAATTAGCAGCTCTGGTTTTGATCCAACTTCCAAGCCGTAGTTGTACTTGCGGCCAGTGGTCACAATGCGCTCAACAACTTCAGCCTGTTGATTGACCTTGATTGGGAATACGCCGCGGTACTCGCCGCTATACTCGTAAGTCGAGATGGCGTTAGCGAAGCCACTGTTTAGTTCGATCAGACTATTCTCAAGGAACGAGTTAACACGCAACAGAATTGGAGAGTGGATGCCGCGCTCAGCCAGGTCATGGACAATTGAGGGAATGCTAACAGCTTGTGCTGAAGGATTCTGTACATCCAAAAGACCTGCATCGCCATTCGGCAACACGGTCAGTATTTCATGACCCCAACGATCAATGCCGTAAATGTCAGCACCAAGACCTTTATCCAACTCGACTACCCCATGCTGCTGGAAAATGAATTCTCGCGGCAGAATATCCACAAGACCTTTGCTCTAAACCAGTCGGAACCCCTTAGTGTCAAATAGAAATTGTTTATTGTTCAATGATGCTAATCACGATGTGGCCAAAGTGCAATATGAAGAAGCTTGATTATAGGCTTGCTTCAAATGCTCAGATTAATGCATCCTGTTGCTCTAATTCAATTTCTGCCGGCATGAACCGGCCAATTTCACTTAAAGGGAGAACGTCATGAAATTCCTCAAAGCGATTACAGCTTCATTAGCTGTTAGTGCACTGCTGGCAGGCGCGGTCCAAGCTGCCGACCTACCTGATCTCAATGGTAAAACAATTGTTGCTGTAACTGAAAACGCATATACACCGCTCAACTTCGCTGATCCAAAAACGGGCGAAGGCATTGGCTGGGAATATGATGCGTTCAATGAAATTGCAAAACGTTTGAATGCGAAAGTGGACTGGCAACTTTCAAGTTGGGACACAATGATCCAGTCCGTTCGTGACGGTCAATTTGACGTCGGCATGGATGGGATCACCATTACAGAAGAGCGTGAAACGCAGATTGATTTCTCAGATGCGTATATGACATCGCAGCAGTTCCTTCTAGTACGTGCTGATGAAGAACGCTTCACAGATGCGGCTTCGTTTGCAGCAGACGACGCGAATTTGGTTGGTGCTCAGCCGGGAACAACGAACTTCTATGTAGCTGTTTATGACATGTTGGATGGCGATGAAGCCAATCCTCGGATCAAGCTGTTCGAGACATTTGGCGCGAGTGTACAAGCTCTAAAAATTGGCGACGTAGACACAGTGTTGATGGATAGCACATCGGCTCAAGGTTACATGGGTGCAAATCCTGGCGCGTTCAAAGTGGTTGGTGATGCACTTGGAACTGAAGACTTTGGCTTCATTCTAACGCCTGGTTCAGATTTGACCGGACCAATCAATGCTGCTCTAGCGTCTATGCGAGAAGACGGTACGCTTGAAGCGTTGAACTCAAAGTGGTTCTTTGAATACAAGTCTAACCAATAACAACTTTAGCGTGCCCGTTTCGAAAACGGGCACGCAACTCTTCTGTCTGCAAAGCGACCACCCCCTATGTCACGACATAAGCAATCGAAACTAGCAGAAATTCCATATTGGTTGCTGGCGGCCATTCTCGGTGCAGTTTTGGTTTTTTGGTCAATCATTGCGGACGAGGGTTATACGACGATATTCTTCGCCCTTAGTCGCGGTGTCACAACGACGCTTTATGTGACTTTGGTGGCATTCACATTGAGTGTTTGCTTGGCGACTATCGTTGTTATGGGGCGAGTGTCCTCTTCTCGAGTACTACGTGAAATCGCAACATTTTACATCGAAATTGTACGCGGCATTCCGATGCTGGTTTTGCTGTTCTATATCGCATTTGTTGGAGCACCGTGGTTTGTTGAAGTGTTCAATAAGGTCTTGGCACCGGTAATTGACGCTGGCATTATTGGCAAAATGACAGTGCGCGGATTTGATTTTACGTGGCGGGCAATCATCGCTCTGATGATCTCCTACTCCGCGTTTATCGCTGAAATATTTAGAGCTGGAATTGAAGCGGTAGATAGAGGACAAGTTGAGGCATCCAAAGCACTTGGGCTTAGCCGCTGGCAGACTTTCCGTCTTGTGGTCGCACCTCAAGCCTTTCGATTGATTTTGCCACCAATGGGCAATGAGCTTGTAGCAATGATTAAAGACAGTGCGTTGGTGTCAGTGCTGGGTGTACAAGACATTACTCAGTTGGGTAAAGTCTATTCGGCTTCAACATTCAAATTCTTTGAAACCTACAACGTGGTGGCATTCCTATATTTGGTGATGACCATTTCGCTGAGTTTGGTAGTGCGTTGGTTAGAAAAAGTGTTGGGCCGTTCCCTTGGTGATGGCGGCCCAAAACTACATTGATGTTGGCTATGCTTTCGACCGAGATCTAATTGCAACATATGATGCCAGTAAACCGATAGTTACCTCAATTGCGAACGCACCAAGGATTGAGCTACTCGGCATTCCATCAAGCAAAATGCTGACTAAACGGCCTGCCGCATAAGATGAATATGTGATGGCGGAGACGGTCACGGCTGTTGTCTGCCAGTGTTCTCGAAACACTGCCAAAAGCATGAATGCGGACACTGGAAGCAAAAATGCGCCGGGTGATCGGACTTCGCTAAGAAGACTTGGGTTGTCGCCTAAAGAAATTTCTGCGCTTGCATGGAACATGACTGGCGTGAACAAAAGCATGCCACCTACCGTGATGCCAACCAAGCCGGAAACTAGTAGTAGAAGTCGAGTTAAGAGTGATGAGATATTCATTCTAATTCTCCTGGTTTGAGGGCTAGTTTGATATGCCAACTGCGCGGTGTTTGAATTCTTGGGAGTTGACCAAGCTTGTTAGAAACGCTGCGACATCACACCTTGAAATGGTTAGCTTTAGTCCTCGATCTGTCGCAGGAATGTCCACTTTGAATTTCGCGGAAGGCTTTTCATCTGTGAAAGCGCTTGGCCGCACGATTGTCCAATTCAGTCCGCTAGCGCGCACCAGCAGTTCTTGAAGTTCATGGTCGGCAAATATGTATTTTAGAAGCCCGCCGAACATGATGCGCTTCCAAAAGAAATTCAGATTGTTCCAGCTTTCATGAGTGCCCAAAGTGGACTGGCAAATTAGTCGTTCTACCCCAAGTTGCTGCATCCCATTGATGATATTTAGGGTGCCTGCGGATCTAACCGTATTCTTGAGGGATTTTCCTGAACCAAGCGTGATGAGGGCAGCCTCTTGGCCTTCCAGCGCAATGGAAACATCGGTAGGGCTCTCGATTTGCCCCACATTAATGCGAACACCTTGCCCGTCAAAACCGTGTCCATTTCCTTTCCGTGTGAAGGCGGTGACTTCGTGTCCTGCATCTAGGAGTTGCTGAACAGTCAAACGACCTATCGAACCTGTTGCTCCAAAAACAATTACTTTCACAATAGTACCTCAAAATGGCGTGCTTGACACGATGTCAAGTTGACGAGAGTTGGATATAGGATAGATTGACACGATGTCAAGTCATGATTCTGATACGCGTTCGCGAATCCTCAAAGCTGCATGGAAGCTTCTGGAAGAAGGAAGCAGTGCTGTACGTGTGTCTGACATCGCGAAAGAAACCGGCATAAGTAGACAAGCGCTTTATCTACACTTTCCAAATCGAGCGGAATTGTTGATCGCAACAACCCGTTATGTGGATGAAGTCAACGACGTGAATAGTTTGCTCGAACCAAGCCGTGAAGCGACTGATGGAAAAGTTAGACTAATTGCTTTCGTTGGGGCATGGGCAGCCTACATCCCAAAAATTCACGGTGTCGCTTCAGCTCTAATTGCTATGCAAGACAATGATGAAGCAGCGCGAAAAGCTTGGGCAGATCGCATGGCGGCCATACGTCATGGTTGTGCAGCAGCTGTTGATGCGCTTATGGATGACGCTCAGCTGCAAAAGCATCTAGGCCGCGAAGAAGCTATTGATGTGCTTTCCATGCTCCTGACAGTAGAAAACTGGCAACATCTACGCCACAATTGTGGCTGGTCGCAGTCTCAATATTTGAACTTGATGAAGCAAATGGCAATGCAATCGCTCGTAAGCAAATAGGCAGATTGGCTCCCAACTTGATTATCGCGCAAAACTAAGCTAAACCGCGCAAATCTAGGGGTTCACCGTCAGGCGTAGCCTGCCAAACAGATCAGAGAGCTTACCATTTTGTTTAATCGTTTCCTATCAGCGTCAGCCGATGGCTTCGGCGTGTCATCGTCAGCCCAACTTCGAATTGATTTGCTTGCTGGCTTAACAGTTGCATTGGCTTTGGTGCCAGAAGCTGTGGCCTTCGCATTTGTAGCAGGTGTTCATCCTCTTGTCGGCCTTTATGCTGCATTTATCGTTGGCTTGGTAACAGCTACAATCGGTGGTCGTCCGGGTATGATTTCAGGTGCAACTGGCGCATTGGCGGTTGTGATGGTATCATTGGTCGCACAACACGGCGTCGAGTATTTGTTCGCAACTGTTGTGTTGATGGGGATCATTCAAATTTTTGTCGGCGTTATGCGCTGGGGCAAATTCATCAGAATGGTGCCACACCCCGTAATGCTTGGTTTCGTTAACGGTTTGGCAATCGTTATTTTCCTCGCCCAATTAGAGCAGTTCCAAGTGCCCGGGTCTTCAACGCACGGTGGTGGACATGGTATGGCTTCCGGCGAATGGTTGTCTGGCATGCCGCTTTATTGGATGTTGACGCTGACCGTCGTTACGATGGCCATTATTCATTTTGCTGGAAAATATATCAAAGGCGTTCCTTCGCCGTTGATCGCGATCCTAACCGTTTCACTCGCGGTGATCTTCTTGAACTTGGATGTGCCGCGTGTTGGTGACCTTGCTTCAATCCAAGGTGGCCTGCCAACGTTCCACATTCCAATGGTGCCGCTCAACTATGAAACGCTTCAGATCATCGCACCATACGCGATTATTCTTGCTGCTATTGGTCTTATTGAATCGCTACTAACGCTCAATCTAGTTGCTGAAATCACGCAAACAAATGGTGGCGCTAGTAAGGAAAGTATCGCTCAGGGCATAGCCAATCTAATTACCGGTTTCTTTGGTGGAATGGGTGGCTGTGCGATGATTGGTCAATCAATGATCAACGTTAAGTCGGGTGGTCGTAGTCGTTGGTCAGGTATTTCAGCTGCGCTTTTCCTTCTATCTTTCATTCTGTTCGCATCAAGCCTTATTGAGCAAATCCCTATTGCTGCACTCGTCGGCGTGATGTTCATGGTTGTTATAGGCACATTCGCGTGGCGCTCAATTCAAATCATGGTTCGTATTCCACGCGCCGATGCGTTTGTAATTGTGTTGGTGACCATTGTTACTGTTGCTACAGATTTGGCGACTGCAGTTGTGGTTGGTGTGATCATTGCAGCGCTTGTTTATGCATGGAACGCCTCAACACGCATGCACGCAACAACACCTGGCTACCATGATGGCGACAAGGAAAAAATCTACAAACTAGAAGGCCCGTTGTTCTTTGGTTCAATCGAAAGCTTCAATGTGTTGTTTGATCCAAAAGATGACCCAGAAACAGTGATTATCGATTTTGCTGGTTCGCGCGTTGTGGATCACTCGGGCCTGCAAGCTATTGAAGCCTTAGCTGCTAAGTACCAGGCCAACGGTACAACGCTGAAACTTCGTCACTTGTCTAATGACTGTAAGACACTTCTGAAGAACGCAGGCCAGTTAGTAGAGCCGGCTGAAGATGATCCTCAGTATTCAGTGGCGACAGATTATGACCTGCAAACAGGTCGTTTGGACGCTGGCCACTAGGCCAGCGTTTCGCTTCAATTTAGTTGAAGTTTTACAAGACGCATTCATTCTAAGGAATGTAATCTGGTTTACCTTCTGAGTTCTTTCAACTTAGGGGGCAGACTAGGTTTGATACATGCGTGGGCTTCTCAATCACTTTAATCTCAGCGTTACAGAGTTCCTGTTTCTGTTATCTGCTTGTTTGTTAGCCTATGTGTTGGCAAGATTTGTCGCTGCCCGATGGCAGGTCGCACTTGCATTTGCGCTGGTACCAGCCATCAGTTTTTACCTTCTTGAACAGGGTGCCATCTCGCGTCTGCTTTACAGTTTTTCGCTGTGAATTGAATGCTGAGAATGATTTTGTTGCACCAAGCCGCTGATCAGTAAATTAATTCGAAATGACCACTATCGTTTTGTGTCAACAGCACACATATTGGGAGTAAGAATTCTCATTGAAAGGATATTATTATGGGATTGCTCATCGGAGACGACGCTCCAAATTTTGAAGCAGATACAACAGAAGGTCGTATCAATTTCCATGACCATATTGATGGCAGCTGGGCTGTGTTGTTTTCGCACCCTAAGAACTTCACGCCGGTTTGCACAACCGAACTTGGCTACACAGCAAAGTTGAAGCCTGAGTTTGAAAAACGTGGCGTAAAGGTATTGGGCGTTTCGGTTGATCCCATTGAAGATCACCGCAAATGGGTTGGCGATATCGAGGAAACTCAAGGTACAGCCCTGAACTTTCCATTGATTGCAGACCCGGAAAAAGAAGTCGCAACAAAATACTCAATGATCCATCCGAATGCCAACAACACACTGACTGTGCGTTCAGTTTTTGTGATTGGCCCAGACAAGAAGATCAAACTCAAAATTGAGTATCCTGCATCGACAGGTCGCAATTTCAATGAAGTGTTGCGTGTGATCGATTCACTCCAGCTTACAGCTAATCACCAAGTGGCAACGCCTGTGAACTGGCAGAGCGGTGAAGACGTGATCATCGTGCCGGCGTTATCGAATGAAGACGCAAAGAAGAAGTTTCCAGATGGTTGGAATGAAGTGAAGCCTTACCTGCGCATCGTCAAACAACCTGGCGCATAATTCGAGTATCAGTATGGGGCGGTTTTCGCCCCATTCTTCTATAGATTGGACAAACGGGTTTGTTCTTCAATCAGTACCTGACGAAGCTCAGCATCTTCTCGAGAGCGTTCCTGAAGGCGACTAGATAAGTCTCTGTTTAACGCCTTAATGTCTTCGCCTAAGTTTTCACGTTCTGCGGGCGTCAAGATATCGCTAACAAGTTTCTCAGTTTTTTCACTGATAGAAGACTGTAAACTGCTAATTGCCTGGTCGATGGTGTAGATGTCGTTGGCTTCTCTATACACACGCACGAAGCTCAAGCCGATTTCGCCGGTGCAAACATTGGCATAGCTACGGCCAGCAATGCCAACCTTAGCCGCGTTGTCTGTGGTGCAATACTGTGTAAGTCCGCTTTGATAGCCCTGTTGGTAGAGGTCACGGTCGATTGATATGCCGTGCTTAGAGCATGCCTCATTGTGCTCGCCAAAGCGTGCAGAAGAATAACCAGCTCTGCCGTCGATTTCGCCAACGTTTCGCCAGTCACCTGTTTGACACTCGGACTTACTCAATGTCGCGCAGCCGCTTAGAACTAGGATGAATACCAACCCAATTGTGCCTAACAAATAACGCATTGCGGTTCCTCTCAATAACTTAACATCATTAATGCAAGTATCCGTTGTAGACCGCAATGGGTAAACCATGCCGTTGATTAGATATCTAACTCGAACCGTGTCTTTTTGGGCAGTTTAGCGAGTATGATCTGGTATGCGTTTTCAATATACGCTTTGCATGTATCATTGTCCCAACCTGCATCATCACAAACTTGCACCCATTTCGCACGGGCCAAGTATTTGGCGGGTCGAATGCCTTCTTGCTCAGGCAAAATCACGAACGAGTCGTCGCTACACTTAAAGTTGAGCGAGTCTTTATCTTCATCGTCCCACTTGCTGTAGATGGCAAAGATCTTTCCACCAATTTTGAACACAGATGCATTGCCCCATTGCACCACATGCGTGGTTTTGGGCAATTCATGACAGAATTCTTCAAACTCAATTCGTGTCAGCAAAACTGGCTAAGCCCCACCTGTGACACAAGCAACGCCAGTGCCTTTTAGCCCGCAGTAACCCGCTGGATTTTTCGCAAGGTACTGCTGGTGGTAATCTTCAGCGACATAAAATTCTGACGCAGATTTAATCTCCGTAGTGATTGTCCCAAGCCCACTTTTAGCGAGGGAGGCTTGGTAAGCGTCTCGGCTTGCCAATGCAATTTTCTCTTGGTCGCCAGATGTAAAAAAGATCGCAGAACGATACTGACTGCCAACGTCGTTACCTTGGCGCATACCTTGCGTAGGATCATGTTCCTGCCAGAAGTGCATCAGAATGGTTTCGAGTGGGATTATGGCTGGGTCATAGTTTACTAAAACAGCTTCCGCGTGGCCTGTATTGCCAGTGCACACCTCTTGGTACGAGGGATTGCCAGAAGCACCGCCTTGATAACCAACAGCGGTTACCCAAACGCCGCCCAATCGCCAAAACAGCCGTTCAGCGCCCCAAAAACACCCAAGCCCTAGGAAGATTGTTTGGTTGCCTTCAGGGTAAGGCCCCAACATCGCATTCGAGTTCAGGAAGTGTTCCGGTGTCTCTAATTTGTTCTTTACGAGTAAGCTCATCAAAGTTTCCTAACGGCCTATAGATCGTCGATGTGTTTGTAACGTTCGCGTGTTCTGGTCCGCCCCCAATAAAGAAACAGGCCACCCAAAATCGCACATATTAGCCAAGCAGGTGCTCCAATGACGGTTATGAGAATAGGATCCCAAACCACCGGATGGACATACCGCTGAACAACGGCTTGCAGCGTGTTAAGGGTCAAAGTGCCCAGCGACTGATCGATTTGAAACCAGACCTGTCCAAGAGGCGTGAACACGAATTCACTAGAGCTCAGAATTTTGGCGCCATCCATGACGATGAAGATCAGCATTAGTGCTAAAAATGCGGAACCAATTAGTCGCAGCACAGTTTTCATTTTGGGCCTCTAAACAGCGGAATGACTTGTCTTGAACATAATAGTCACGAAAAAAAGCGATTCAAGCGGATCAACGTATAAGTGAACACTTGCGATCAGTCACGCGATGAGTATAGTGCCCGCCATTGCCGTAGCTTTGTTCATCGAACTAGCGTTCCACGGCGACGGAGAGGTGGCCGAGTGGTCGAAGGCGCACGCCTGGAACGCGTGTAGGCGGGTAACCGTCTCCAGGGTTCGAATCCCTGTCTCTCCGCCATACGTCTGATGTGCTTTTAAATCATTGTAATACATGGATTTTACTTAGCTCTAATAAAGCTCAATACCCCAAGCGTATACCCCAATACCCCAGAAATGTAAGCTCATCTTATTTGTCCAAAGTTGGCCGATTGTCTCTTCAAATTGTAACGGTGCTCGCACAGGCTCGCGAGTAATTTGTTTTCTGCTGTTGGCTTAGTCGTTTAACAAGATATTTGGTCGTCTTGACTGATAGTATCTCACTAACGTGATTGACCCCTCATCTTCTTCAATCTGATGCATGGCATGTTTGCTGGATCACTAGGGAAATCATGTGCCTACAATTCAGTGTCCTTTTGAGATCAAGCTGCGGCAGGAACAAAAGGACGGGTCTTAGTTGTGGGGAGTAGGGCAGGTTACACACCATCACTCATCCTCTACCCTTAAAGATGCTCTGTGAGGCTACTCTGCTAGGTGCCATGAGGGCTGACTTAAAGAGTAAAGGATTGTGGCAGTTGGTAGTCAATCATCTGGCTCTTACTCTCAAAGATATATGCAGGGGTAGTATACCCATAGAGGTGCCTAATCTTTGGGGGTATATAAGTGGTATCGAACCTTGCAGCAGGATAAGTGGTCTAAGAGGTGGGTGCACATCATCATCCATCCTCTACCCTTAAAGATGCTCTGTGAGGTTACGCTGCTAGGTGACTTAAAGGGCTACCTTAAAGAGTGAAGGTTTGTAGAAGTGGAGTAACCTCTCATCTGACTCTTACTCTCAATGATATACTTAAAGGGTAGTATACTCTTAGGGATACCCTAAACCTTGGGGGTATATAGATGGCTATTGAATCTAACGGTAAGATAGAGGGTCTAAAAGAGAGAAAGCGCGGCTACTTCCTTTGCGTGTATCGTTGGAATTCATAACGATCTCAAAGGGTTGTGGCAAATCGTAACACAAAGTCCTTGGTGTAGGATTATATTCCTACATCTTCCATGCCAGTAATGCCTTTTCTGCTGCTGCCGGATCTGCCTTGATCCTTAAGACTGTCTGTCTGGTTAGGCCTGATGCTTTCGCAATTGCGCTCGTCCCATCGCTGCCGACTGCTATCAGGTTTTGAACAGTTTCGAAGGCTTTTCGGCTATAGCTAGGCTTCCGACCTCGGTAACGATCAGGCATTGCCTTTGCAGCCTCTATTCCGGCCCTCTGAGCGACCTTGGATGCTTCTGCTTGTGCTTGCGCTGTGGCTGCCATAAAGCCTATCAGCGCGTCTCTGACGGCCATCTGGATCGGATCCTTAGTGACCCCGTCGAATGTCATGTTATTGATGACAGTGCGGATGATGACCCCTCGTTTCATAAACTCACGAATGGTATCGCAAACATCTTGGTAGTTCCTGCCCAGTCTATCCACCCACCTCACTACCAATGTGTCACCAGTCCGGAGCATGTCGTTCAGACGTCTACCCTCAGGACGGTCCGCGAGAGAAGTGCTAATACCTGAAACACCATGATCTGCAACTACAGTGTCAATGATAAAGCCAGCGCTTTCTGCTTGGGTTTTTTGATGGTCAATATTCTGATCGGCGGTAGATACTCGGGCGTAAAGGATAGTGCTCACTGTCAATGCTCCATATGTCCATAAGGGCTATGTACGTATAAAGACATGTCCGAAGCAACAAATCAACCCTAACGTACACATGAAACTAAATTCCGAAGCGTGACCGTTAAGCTATATCTCTACGGACGGGTCGCGAACATTGCTGCGGGAATTTACTGAAATGTAAGTTCAATTAGCTCCGTATTGAACATTGATTTTGCCCCAGACATGCCTACCTGAAATCGTTTTGTGGCTCACTTGTGACTGGTTGCAATAGTTCAGTTTTTATTTGCTGCTCCTGCGGGGAGTGGGACACTGTAAAAGGTGTGGCCTTCGGTCGACTCTTAACTAGTTGTTGGCGATTTGTTCTTGATGGTGGGCGTTGAAAATGATCTACCTGAACAAAAGCGCAGGGAAGGGTATCGCGATGACGGAACAGAACTGCGATGAACGCATCGAATCAAAAAAGCGAAGCTCTGTCGAACTGTTCGCTGGGGCTGGGGGATTGGGCATGGGTCTAGCTCAAGCTGGTTTCATTCCCAAGGTAGTGGTCGAACATGACAAGTGGTGCTGCAAGACACTTAGAGACAACAACAAATCTTTCGAAGGTCACCCCAAAACCATCTGGCGCGTTCATGAAGGCGATGTTCGTGAGGTAGACTTTAAGTCCTTTGAAGGCAAAATTGATCTAGTTTCAGGTGGTCCGCCCTGCCAGCCATTCAGCCTCGGTGGTCGTCACAGGGCCTACGATGACGCACGTGATATGTTCCCTCAGGCAGTGCGCGCCTTGAGGGAGGCGAAACCACAAGCATTCGTCTTCGAGAACGTGAAGGGTCTTACGCGGGCTTCGTTCCTCAGTTACTTCGAATATATTAAGCTACAGATGGAGCACCCGGAGTTGACCGCATCAAGTGGTGAAGCGTGGGAAGACCACCTAAAACGGCTCGAGCAACATCATACATCCACCAAACGTCACGGCTTGCACTACCAAGTGGTGACCAAGTTGCTGAACTCGGCCAATTATGGCGTGCCTCAAAAGCGAGAGCGAGTGCTATTTGTTGGCTTTCGTGATGATGTAGATGCACGGTGGTCACTAGATAGCGGAGAGCATAGCCTTGAGGCGCTTGTTTGGGACCAAATGTTCGGTAACTATTGGGATCGCCATGCAGTTGCTAAGAAAGACCGGGTACTGCAAGGTCGCTCTCTACAATTGTCTAAGCGCCTCACAAAGGATAAGAAGCCGGACGGTTTGCCTTGGATGACCGTACGAGACGCCGTAGGTGATCTACCAAGCCCCAAAGCCAAATCAAGTAGCAAACAATTTCCAGGCCACTTGTTCCAGCCCAATGCCCGCAGTTATCCTGGGCACACAGGAAGTTATCTTGATGAGCCCTCAAAGACACTCAAGGCGGGGGTGCATGGTGTACCTGGTGGTGAGAATATGATGCGCAGCGCAGATGACACAGTACGATACTTCACTGTGAGGGAAGCAGCACGTGTGCAGACATTCCCAGACGGCTATCAATTCCACGGTGCTTGGAGCGAATGTATGAGGCAGTTAGGGAATGCGGTCCCGACTGAGCTGGCCCGTGTGGTTGGGGAAAGCGTAGCTGAAAAACTGAACTCCGCAGAGGTCGCGTAAAAAAGTGGCTCGTAGACCGGAACTACAGGAAGCCGATGAGACCGCAGTTGCCCTTGGAAACTTCACAAAGGTTATCCTTGAGGCCGAACTGACGAATCCATCGCGCAGGAAAGTCCTGGCAAATATTGCTGAGATGCGTGAATCGCTACACAGGCTCGAGCGGAGCATTGATCCCGTCCATTTGCCAGAGGCGTTCTTCGACCCATCCCAGCCCCGGCTGATTGGTCACTTCGTGGCCTTGGCGCTGATCTCGCAACAGCGTAATGCACTGGGTGGACTACAACCTTTCTACGGTTCTGGTGTCTATGCCATCTACTACAATGGCGGGAACCCCTATTATGCATCTATAGCCAACTCAGAGACTCCCATCTACGTCGGAAAGGCTGACCCTCCTGACGGGGCTAAAACCGTAGTCGAACAAGAGGTCAAACTATTCAACCGCCTGAACGAACATCGTAAGAATATCGACAAAGTCCAAGGTGTCGAACTTGAAGACTTCGAATGTCGCGCCCTGGCAGTACAAAGTGGCTATCAAACTTCAGCTGAAAACCATCTAATCCGCCTATTTAAGCCTATCTGGAACAATGAAACGAAAATCCTGTTCGGCATTGGTAAGCATGGCGATTCGTCTGCAACCCGAGCGAACAGCAAGTCACCCTGGGATACTGTACATCCCGGCCGCACATGGGCAGAGGGCAACCCGGAAGCAAAGACGGTAGCAGATATTTATGCAGAGGTCCTGGAGCACTTCAATCGGACGAAGGTCTTCACTTCTACGGAGGATATTTTCAGTGCGTTCGCCGAGAGTATTCGCCAAGCCAATCATGAGAATTACGTAGATGATGATGGCTTGGCCTAGACGGAGTCGTTTCATCCGACTAATAACACTAAACTTGACCATCTTGCAGACCGCGGACGCATCCTGTCACTCGGCGTTTACTCTCTCTACTAATTAAGATGACGACTGACAGTTTACAACAGTTACTAGTTGGGCGTTTTTAATTGTTGGAAAAGTGTTTCATACACATAAACATACACCTGCAGCGAAGCAGTATCCCACCGATGATTGGCTCGGATTGCAATCTCATACTTGGCTGGTTGTCGTAATGGCTACCCTAGAGGCAAGAGCGTTAGATTTCTGACTGTGGGGGTTCAGTTCTCAATGATGATCCCGCATTTTATCATTTCGCGTTTACCCTCAGCGTTTGAAGTGGCGGTTGAGATGACAAATTCAGCAGCGGTCCTCGGTTTGCTTGCGCCAAAACTAGCGATACCTGCATACTACCGCACAAAGCATTATACCCGATCAGGTAAAACAAGCACGCCTAACCGTTTAGGATCAGCAGTTTCGATATTGAGAACATCAACAGAGGACAATGATCTTATCGACCAAATGTCCGCTTTGAGCCCTTTTGCCGAATGCTGCGCCATGCACCAATGTCCGCTCTTCGCGCACTGGACTTATTGAAGGCTGTCAGACATCATGTTCCGAGTTGTTCAAGTTCGACTGAGCTTGAATCCTGAGTTCGAAATTAATTCTCTTGTCTGGAGTTTCGCAATTGGTTGTTGACGCTATTCTATCGGCTGCTCTTGAAAAAGTGCTTGGAGCGGCGTTTCGTGGTGTCATCTCAGCGGTGATTGCGGCTTCCAATGGTCGGACAGACTCCGAAATCATTTTGGACGTTCTTGCCGAGGTGCAAAGACAAGGGCACAGGATCGGAAGTCTCGAAAATCGCGTTGCTATGATCGAATTGGAACTTCAAAGAGCCGCAGAACGACCAGTGGCTTCTGCCTCGGATGCGACGCTTCGAACCGCCGAACCTGCCTTATGGTGTGAACGCTGTGGACGGGTATCCGGTGGTGAAGCTACATCGTGCCTCAATGGGTCTGTTCACAGGTGGAAACATGGTGCTGGCAAACTATGGTGCGAGCGTTGTGGACGGGTATCGGGGGGTGAAGCTACATCGTGCCTCAATGGGTCTGTACACAGGTGGCGACGCGCGTAGACCGCCGTTTATAGCCGCTTCTTTACAAAAGCTGACATTGTTGAAGCTGCAGCGAATGGACGCTTAGTCCGCTTAGCTGCCGTTCGTGTTGATGCAAGCATTCGGTCAGAGTTGATGCTTTAGGATATTACCGGCAATACTACAATGCTAATACTTTCCCAACATCAACCACCCAGAAAAGAAAACCCAACGTGCATTAACATTCAAAGACTTGCAAGTCGTGTCCAACTACTAGATGAGCTGCCTAATACACAACGATGTTAATTCGCGAATTGATTGAGGACACTGACCGTGGGCCAGCCTTTCTCATCCATCAAGACAGCAGGATACTCTGCCTGAAACTTGAAATGGAATAAACACGTCGGGAGGCTGTACCCCTGAGGATAAGACACAGATTATTTTTTTACTGATGCATTATGGATAGTGTTACAATCGTACGTCATTGAAAAGCGTCGGTTTTGCGCTGGTAAACTTTAGCGGTATAATGTCTCTAATTGCTTAGCGTTAGAAGACTCGCTAAATGCCCAAAAGAAATCTGATATTTGAGTTTTAGCAGCATTACCACATTTGAAATTAGCGAACTCGACATTGCCCCCAAGTGTTTCCAACTGAGCTGACGACAGCAGGAGCAGCTTGCAATATTTTAGCTACGCCATAGTCTACTCAAAGTTCTTGTTAGTGTGATGTTATAAAAATGCGCTACCCTGATTTCCGTATCTATTTTTAAATGAGAAATTTCTATGATTACTGAAAGCGATGTTGAACAGAAATTAATATTCGGCCTACTGACAAAACCTTCCCCAGAGGGATTTGGTTATTTCTTCGACGACATACAGACAAAGCCAAACATCAGAAATTTTTCAATCGATAAGGGTAATAGCCGAAAACTCTACTATCCTGACTATGTAATTGTTCTTGAAGGCCTACCAACAATGATAGTTGAAGCAAAGACGCCAGCAGATGACAACTTAGAAGAGGCTTATCGTGAAGCTAGACTCTACGCCGCTGAATTGAACGCACTGTATGGTCCCGGGGTTAACCCCTGTAGCAAAATATTAGCGACCAACGGCATAAGACTACTAGCTGGTCACTCTGACAGCGATGTATTTGCAGCAGATGTTAGCATAAATCAGAATTTGATAACAGACAGCGCATTCGTGGATGTGCTGCAGCTTGCGAGCAGAAATGAACTTCTTGCTGAAGCCAAAGCGGTCCGCTCCAAACTTCGAGGAAATGCCAACTATACGAAACCCGTTTTTACTCTCGGAGGGAAAACGGTAATCAACCAAACGGTTGGGCAGAACGGATTTGGTGCCAATGTTTCTTTAGAATACAAGTCGCTTTTCAATCCCGAAACGGTTGCGGAGAAAAAGGACATTGTAAACAATGCATATGTCCCATCCAAAAGACGGCAATCCCATGTTGGGTCAATCGATAGAATTATTAGAGCTACGATTCCCCCCCATCAGCGTGATGCCCAAATCGTCGAGAATTCGGAAAAACCGGTAGAATTGTTCAAGGCATTTCGTTCGAGTGCTTCTCTTAAAAATGAGCTATGTCTCCTTATCGGTGGCGTTGGAGCTGGCAAATCTACATTCACTGAATTTTTAAGAACAAAGGCGCTTCCAGCCGAGATAACGCGCTCAACAACTTGGTTGCATGTCAACTTAAACAACGCCCCTCTGGCGAAGAAGGAAATATACAACTGGACGGTTAGAGAAATCACAACCCAGATCAAGAAAGACAACGAAGGTACTGACTTCGATTCCTTAGATTTTCTGAAGTCGCTTTATAAAGAGGAACTAGACGCAGCATCCAAAGGCAGAGCAGCTTTGTTTCCTAAGGACTCAGTGCAGCACCTCGAAGTAATTTCTGAGGAACTGGCGAAACATCAGAACGACGAAGTGTACACTCTTCAAAAGCTTGTAAGTCTTTTCTATGAGAACAAGGGAATTCTGCTAACTATAGTGCTTGACAATTGCGACAAACGAACTCGCGACGATCAATTGCTTATGTTTGAAGTTGCCAGTTGGCTAAAGAACTCTTTCTCATGCCTGATCTTTCTACCAATCAGAGATACAACATATGACCAGTTTTCGGATCAACCTCCGTTGGACACAGTGATTAAGGATCTCGTTTTCCGTATCGAAGCTCCTCTTTTGGAAAGAGTTTTAACGGAGCGAATGAAGTATCTATTGCGAACGGTCGAAGGGCAAAACCCGGCGTTTCGCTTTAGTGTTGAAAATGGAATGATGGTTTCTACCAGCAGATCAGATGTGATAAACTTCATGCGTTGTGTGATTACCTCACTTTTTCAACAACAAACATTCAAGTCAATCGTTAAGGGGCTTGCAGGTCGTAACATACGAAGGGGTTTGGAGATTGTCTTAGATTTTTGCAAGTCAGGGCACATTTCGACTGATCAGATTGTTAAGATGCGAGCCAGCGGCGGAGATTACCGTCTTCCTCACTACCTAGTTTACAAAGTTTTACTAAAGGGCGACCGAAAGTACTTCAGTGACGAAAAGTCACGGCTTCTAAACATCTTCCATTCAAGTCCAGAGGACGACTTACCTGATCCATTCGTACGGATGGATATCCTGAATTGGTTGCGTCGTAACTTCAACGTTAAAGGTCCCAATAACACAAAGGGCTTTCACAAAGTTGGTGCACTTCTAAAATCTGCTCAAGCCTTCGGTCACAGCAGAGACCGGATAATAGAAGAGATACAGACGCTAGTAGATGCTGAACTTATTATGTCAGAGGGCCAAACAACCTCGGTTGAGTTGGACGATCTAGTTTGCATAACTGCGGCAGGTTTTACTCACCTCAATATAGTCAAAAGTGTGGACTACCTGTCCACGGTTGCAGAAGATACTCAATTCCGTGACTCGGCGATTGCAAGTTCAATTGCAGACAATATCGTCGGTCGTGGAGTTTTTAAATCCGATTCCAAGGAAGCTGTTTTGAGCAGCAGCATGATTCTTACAAAATACTTGATGGACTACAGTGAGAAGTTTTTCATTAACAATGAAGCCTTGAGTGATGCCGGTGATTGGGATCATCGAAGTCACCTTAAGGAATTGATGTCTGCACTTGAACTAAAAACTGCAACCACTGGAGACTTCGACACTTTGTCATCCATTGAAGCAGACTACCCGCCGAAAAGCGTACATTTGGGTCAAGTTGTAGCCATTCAGAATTATGGCATATTTGTAGAACTCAGCACCGGTGTAACTTGCATGGTGCACAAATCTCAATTTGGAACTTTACCCCACAAAGTCTTCGACAAGATTGAAGAGGGCGACGAAGTAATGATTGAGATAATGGCTTTTAGCAGGGAGAATAAACGACTGAGCGGCCGGCTCTCTTTATTCGAATAGATGTGTTTCCTCAGCTAATCCGGCGGCGCGTTCAAGTTGTTATTCTATTGAGGAAATTGGCGGAGAAGAAACCCCGTAGGGGGGCATTGCGTTCGTTGCCACCAAATTGAAGCTCTTACTTGTGCTGCCCACACAGAGTTCCGGTAAGTTCTTTACACTTCAGTTCTCAATGATGATTCCGCGCCTTACCATTTCGTGTTTGAAATCAGCATTTGATGTAGCAGCTGATATGACAAATTCTGCAGCAGTCTTTCGATTTGCTTGTGCGATAGCCAGTGATACTACAATTCCAATGGCAGCCCAATACCAGCCGCCCCAAAATGCATACCCAATCCCGCCAATCATCGACAATCCAGCGATAGTGTTCCAAGTGCGGATAGCTAATCGCTCAACCTTGGGGATGTCCGGATGTCTTTCTGCTACTGAAACACTGCCTTGTAGTGACGCCCTCACAATGATCTCTCCCAATTCAAGCATGTGCAAGTGCTCTGCTCATCAATTGTAGACTATAGTCCGTGGGCCTATCGTCTTCAAGTGTGTTTTGTCAGTTGATGGAAGATATTCAGAAAATCGTGGCAACGAAACTAAGAGCGGCAAGAATAAAAGCTGGCCTTTCACAGGAAGCTCTTGCAGATTTGGCTGAGGTTGATCGAACTTACGTGTCAGGAATCGAAAGGGGAGTTAGAAATCCAACTATCATAGTTCTTGCAAAGTTCGCTGAAGCGTTGGGAACAACTGCAGCAGCACTGCTTAGTGTTTCTGAGCGCGACAGTTAAGGATAAGCGCTGCACTTTGTAATGCCTTGGACAATAAGAGGCACAAAACAATTCATTGCCCAGCTGTCATTAAAGAACAAATTTCTACTTTAGAGCTCAATTCCGTTCCACTAAGGATCTAGCTATTTTGTTATGGCCGAAACGGCTCTATCATAGCTGAACGGCTCAACATCTCCACTCACCATCCTAATTTTAAAACAAGTTGTCGTGTACCCAGTATCGGATTGGTGCCCGCGAAAACATGATACAGGTTCAGATGCATTTGGCCAGTTGGTGGATGCGCAGTAGTCCCTGTAAAGAGTCATTACCATTGCTGCCTCATCGCCAACCAACTCGACATCATTCGGTCCAGCATTTAGAATCTGTTTGAAGAAATCCTTAGCAGCACCCACGCTATCAAATGATTGCCCATTGCTGAGATTAACTTGTTTCTTTGGCATCACATACTCCGGTTTGTCATCTTTGAGAGATAATGGGTAATTTCTAGATTACCATTGGCACCAAGGAACAAACGAACATTACTACAAAGATTGTGTTGAAATCTATCCGGCTGGTTGATACGTCTCAGAGATTAGCGGGTCTCCTAACATATTGATTAACAACAATTTTGCTGTAACGTTTGGGAGTTTGGGGCTCCCCGGCAATTCTGTTCACACCATCAACGAAACCGTAGGTGTTGTGCTTGAGGCAGTATAGCTCGACACTGGTAATCCATGCGGCTGTGCAAATTTGTTGTGCACCGGTGATCAAGTGGGATTTGTCCTAACACTCGTTACTAATGTCATTCTTGGTGTTCAGATTTACAGAGTTCACACATGCTATTGCAGCTTCTTCAGACGAGGGCCCTGCATACTGCCGCGTCATCTTCAAAAACTTAGAGTGGTCATGATCATAGTGTCCCACTACACTCGCGATGGTCCATTCGCTGAAGCCCATTGCTCCATTATCCAAAGCGTCGCGTGCTGACTTGATGAACCAACGTCGAAAGGAGTGAAAATCAATATTCGATTTCGGCTTGGAGTTTGGGCGTTCATCGATGCCGCAAGAGCGCCTGAACCGGGTAAATGCCTTTCCTGCATATCCTGAACGTTCCCCGGTGTTATTTACCACAACTCTATGAGGTTCAATCAGATAAGCAGTTGGTTTCTTGTTATTCATCATTCTTCTGACCAGCGTGTGAAGGCCTGGGTGGATAGGAACCCGGCGAACAGCATTGTTTGTTTTGCCCGCAATCACATTGAAGTAATCATTAGAGCAATCCCTCACGCGGAGACGATATATTTCTTCAATTCGCATACCTGACAATGCCGCAATCAAAATCAAATCTCCCAAATAGGGCGGCGGAGAACCGTTAAGGAGTTGGCGAATTTCTTGATCTGTGTAGGGCCGTTTTCCGGTGTCGGGTTCTCGAATGTCATTGCGCGATGGTTTAGCCGGTTCCGGCATTGGAGCGCTCCAAGTAAATGTGGATGTTGGTATATGACCTTGGCCTTCGAGCCAGTGCCAATAAGAGCTAAAAAAGGAACGGTATTTCTTGGCAGCTTTGTGACTTAGTCCATCTTCCTTCATCAACTTACGAATAAACGCAGCGGCGCCCTGTTGGGTTATAGCTTCGAGCGTCTGGGGCATGTGTTCAGTTTCTAACCAGTCGTCGAGCATCCTAAAGCCGCGTCTAAGGTCCAGAATCGTCCGAGGTTGGTAGGATACGTCATCGAGAAAGGTCTCTAAGTATTCGTTGATCGGCGTTGCCCGACCAAACGCAATGTCCGCGAAAGTCTTTGCTGCCACGGGGCCGGCACTTTTTTCAATTTGCTCTGCCCTTTCCACAGCGTAGTACGCTTCGCCATCCTCAAACTCGTCGTCATCCTCGTGAATTGCCGACTGGCTCAAATCTGCTATTGGGCTGTTTTGGGTCCTGAGGTTTGCTCGCCTAGATTTGCGAATAACACGCGCTTCATTTAACGCGTCGTCGTCGGGTTTTGCTTCGCTAAGTGCTGTTTGGATTTGGTTCTTAAAACGCGCCACATGCTCTTGTTTTAGATGGTTAGCGGTGGCAAGATTCGATGTGCCCAAAGAGTGTTTGAGGTGAGCTTTCCCTATTGTCGCGCGAGCGGCCACGGGGACAAATACTGTCACACGCCATTGGTTCCCATGTTTCTCTAGATGAGACCTGTTTGTTGCGCCCAAAGTGTATACCTCTGCAGTTGATACCCCAATCATATACCCCAAGAGATGGTGAAAACAATAATTAAATCAACGTTTCAACGGGTTGGAGGGCTGTAGGCTGATGGTCCCTGTCTCTCCGCCATTTTTCTGACAATTGTCCCTACTCTGATGACTAGCCCAATTTTGTGAGGCTTTTCCCGTGGGTTAGCTGATGCCATCATTTGCTGAGACGGTAACGACACCGCCAAACCAGCCCAATGTAGTCGTTTGTCTCTTATTGAAGATTTGTCGCTTACAGGTTTTGGTTTTGTGCATCGCACAGCTGCAGAAGTTCCTGCATCTTGTGCGTTTGCTTTTGCCAATTGGCGGGGAATTGATTGCGCTGAATGTATCGGGAAGTTAGCTGGGAGGGCTGTTGGCCCTTCAATATTGTCTTCACGATTTCAGGCGAGAGGAATGCGAGCTCAAGAATCTGCATTAATCTGCGTTTTGATATGTTGCACGATGCAGCAACCTCGTCGAAGTCTTTGCCGGACTTAATTTGCTCAAAGTAATGATGTGCCATGGCCAACTCTTGGATGAGAGCTGGGTCCGTCTTGTTTTGGTTCTCACCTAAGATGAGCTTGGTTTCGACGCCCCGTTTTCGATGCTGAAACTGAGTTTCGAAAGTGAGGAAGCGCGATTCCCATCGTTGCTCAGTATGTCCTGCGGGTCGGTGACACATTGCAGTTCCCATCAGCTTAGCGAGACCATCCATGTTCAGCTCAACTCTGAGCTGGCCAGGAGCTATTGTTGCCCTCGAGAGGCATCCAATGATGGCGTCCACATCGGCAGTGGGATCCAATCCATCAAGCGCGGATTTGTATGCTTCTGCGTTTTCTGTGTTGTAGGTGCTGGCAAAAGGTTTCGTTCGGATTTCTCGCAAGTGGCAAAGGATTGCTTGTGAGATTTTGTCCTCAAGCGATTTCGCTGGTAGCCGCCAACCTGGGTTGGCATCTGATCGTTCGGACTTCTTTCTAAGTAGGCGGTTTGAGATGTAATACCGATAGCGCCTTGATCCTTTCATAGAATGGCTAGGCGTTAGTCGATTACCTGTTTCATCAAACAACCTGCCTATCAATTTGGAGCTGGAGGACTTCACGTTTGGCCTGCCGCGCCGTCGTTTTGCGCTGCTCATCAGCTTTTGTTGAGCTTTCTCCCACAGTTTTGGATCAATAATTGCCGGGTGTAGTCCGTCGTAAGTATCTGAGCGATGTCGAATCTTACCAGCATAGATGGGATTGGTCAGGATATAGTGGATGTTGCTTCTACTGAGATACTGACCACCTGCATATTTGCCAGACTCAGATGGCTTTTCCTTCGCCCTAGTTCTGAACCCTAACTTTTGCGCTTCATCTGTCACTTCTATGAGTGATCCAAGTTTGCTGTAGAGTTCGAACAACGCCGTTACTGTTTTTGCTTCTTCAGTGTTGATCTTTAGCGATCTCCCATCTGGGTCGTAGCCAAGGGGGCACTGACCACCCATCCACATTCCCTTCTTTTTTGATGCTGCCATTTTGTCTCGAATGCGCTCTGAAGTGACTTCACGTTCAAACTGGGCAAAAGACAAAAGCATATTGAGCGTCAAACGCCCCATGCTCGTCGCTGTGTTGAAGGATTGGGTTACAGAGACAAATGAAGCATTGGCTTTGTCCAAGCGCTCTACCAGCTTAGCAAAGTCCGTCAACGAGCGTGTTAGCCGGTCAATCTTGTAGACAATGATTTGGTCGACACGACCCGCGTCAATGTCTTGGAATAGCTTTTGCAATCCATGACGTTCCAATGTGCCACCAGATATCCCGCCATCATCGTATTGTTCATCTAGAAGAACCCAACCTTCGTGTTTTTGACTGGCAATGTAAGCTGCACACGCTTCTCTTTGAGCATCGAGTGAATTGAACTCCTGCTCCAACCCGTTCTCTGACGACTTTCTGGTATAGATTGCACATCGAACTTTCTTCATTGGTTGTGCAGTCCGAAGAAGCGGGGACCTGACCATTGGGTTCCCGTAATGTGTTTGGCGATTGCACTCAGTGATTTAAACTCTTGTCTGTCGAGCCGGTAGCCTGTCTCAGTGACCTCAACTTGATAGGTGCGTCCGTTCCATTCGCGTATTAGGTGTGTACCTGGTGAGAGTAGGGAAGCGGGGTTGGTTGGCGCTCGTTTAGAGGTCGTTGGTTTAACACCCACTAAAACGCGTTTTGAAAGACTCTTTAAAGCTCCCTTGATGTCGGCTTGTAGCCCGCCAAACGCGCTGCACTGTTGTTGGTACATCAGAGCACGTTTCATGAACTGGAGAGACATGTGCTTGTGAGGTGAATGCTTAAAGGTCTTGCGCCATAGGGTGCGACATTCATCCAGGTCCGACTGATCAAGTGTCAATGGAAGGTCGTTGCCAGCGATTGGTGTGGATGTAGGTTCACCAGGACTTACTGCAGAAATCATTATACTGCATCCCGCTCATCTGACCTGATTACATAGACTGTTTCGCCAGTTCGGGCCGCAGAGGCAGTTTCGATACTATGCCCCCGAGATCGTAGTCGAGAGATTGCAGATCTCACGCTATGCTGTTGCCACTCAAGCTTTGAGCAAATCGTAGCTGTTTTACCGCCATTGGGTCGCCTTAGCAGGCCAATGAGTTGCGAAGTTTTGTTCTGAATTGTTGTTGAATGTTTCGTTGTCATCTAGGGCTCCTGTCAGTTCCAAGGCGACATTGCCTTGCACCGAGAAGAGCCCGAAAGTCGGGCCGAGTACTGAAACTTTCGAGGTCCAGCTATGCCAGTAGTCCATGCCTTTAGACAGAAGTCCAGTCTAAGCTGCAGATAAGCCAAGGGTATGGTGTAACTTTGTAAGAGGCGAGGGCGCCATAGTTGTTGAGTATGATGGGTGACGCCCTGGGAGCCGGAATTCACTCCCAGAGAAACTAGGTTTCTCGCAACGCAACAAAGGCGAGGGCGTCCGAATACATGAGCGTCATGGCACCCATACCTTCCTTTGTTGATGTGTTCAACATTGTGCCCATAGTTTGCAACTCGTCCGCATTAATCAGAGTAGCGTCAAAACGTGGGCCATTTTTAAGCATTTGGATTTTCAGTACAATCAACGACCGGTCCATGGCAAACGTTCAAACGTGCATGCCTTTTTCCCAAAGCTGACATTCGCGTTAGCACGTCATAGGCTCCGCTCGGACGGCCGCTATGCGGACAAAGCTGTCGATCAATTTGGGCGGGATCCAATGCTGTTTTCATTTCTTTATCGAGGCACAGTTTGCCAGTTGGTGACGATCTCTAATTCACAGTTCATCCCCACACTTATCAACTGAAATCGCATATGCCTGCAATACGAACTGGCCGAACATGCCACCTGAAACAATTCTCACTGCAACAAAATCGGGCGTCTCAATGTCAGCTTTTTGCATTACAAAAGGAACAACGTGTGGCGCGTAATAATTGCACAGCGATAACAGCAGCTTGTCCAGGTCTTCGTTTTCGAACAGGCCAACTGGAAAGGGTTCTGGTTCGATTCGTATCTCAATGCCTCTTCCATGGGTTGAATGGTTCAGCACACCAGAATCTATCATTTCCCAACGTACATCTTGCGCGTAAGCAGGTAGTAGACTCGCAAAGAATGCGAACACAAAAAAACGAAAGACAGTCAACGGAGTTTCCAAGCTTTTAGTGACGTCAAGAACTTGAGTCATTTCCTAAAGCGGCTGTGTAGTCAACCATCTGCACTTGGCAACTAGGGCTCGAAGCAGACTTTAGCGGGAAGTTAGCCCAGCGTACGCTCTGAGCCCATTGTGGACCATTAAAGTTTTGGAGCCTCCATCGGCTATCTGACCATAGCGGTCGTTTTGTTCCAGCCGTTAGATGGGATGTTAGAATCCAACAAATGGACACTCAAATTTTTACCGCACAGACTCATTGAAGTGAAAACCGCCAACGGTCTACGGCACAAAATTTGTCTTTGCACGTTTCAATTTGTAAGCGATTTCATTTGTCCAGGTTGATCAACTTGGTGGAGATAACGACTCTCGTAAGACTAAATGAGTGTCGAGAGATGCATTTTTGCCTGCATTGTTACCAGCCAACATCTCCATCAACCTTTTGGCTGCTTGACGGCCCATCTCACGGTGAGGTACGTGGACGGTCGTCAGTGCGGGACTGACAATTGTAGCAAGATCTATATCATCAAAACCGGTGATCGAGATGTCTTCGGGCACTCTGATTCCCAGTTCTCTCGCTCGTTTCAACGCTCCCACGGCCAATACGTCGTTTCCGCAGATTATCACTGTCGGGCGAGGCAACCTCGAATATAAATCATCAAATGCAGCTGCTCCGCGTTCTATGGAGTATTGCACTTCAACAACTGGCATATTTTCTGGCCCCAATCCGGCTTCACGCAATGCCTCATATGCGCCGTCCAATCGATCTTGCGCCCGATCGTTTCCGTCAAGAATTGCTGCAATAAAGGCGATGGACTTATGACCTAACCTGAGTATTTCGGTTACAAGTTCTTTCATGGCGAGCTTGTTATCAAATCCAACAGTCTTAAGGCGATTTGATGGATCTATGACCCATGCGCAGACCGACGCGATTCCCCGCGCCTCAACGAATTCTTCGATGCCATGACTGCGTGTTTTTCCGATCAAAAGCAAGGCATCGGCGCCACGGGAAATGAGAGTTCGGATCTGCTCTTCTTCGACTTTAGGGTCATAGTTAGAACTTGCAATTAGAAGTGTCGCGCCACTGGTCTGAATCTCTTCTTGGAATGCCTGAATCCCTCTAGCGAAAATGGCATTCTCCATGGTCGGAATAACTGCACCAACTGTATTGGTTCGTTTGGAGGCAAGTGCTTTGGCGCCAAAATTCGGCGTATAGCCTAATTCACTGATCGCGAAAAGTACCCGTTCTTTGGTTCGTGCTGAAACCCGGTCTGGAAAACTAAGACAGCGTGAGACCGTGGCAGTCGAAACCCCTGCACGTTTAGCCACGTCGGCGATCGTTGGTATTGTTTTTTCCATAGAATTCCAGAGCTCTAATTGATTGCTGCCATTCTTAGTTAAACTAGCACAAAGTTTGAAGAATCAAAAATTGCTTGCATTAAGCAATGTAAGCGCTTACATCTCATGTAACGTTGATGGGCGGGAGGCTCAAATAATGCATTTAGGACTGACGTTCGTATTGCTACTGGCCTACTTTATCAACCTCGTTTTTGGGATGCTTCTGGGTAGCTCGATCGTGGGTGATGTTGGAGAGGCATTGCTACTTTTTGCAACAGCATTAGCGTTTGTAAGTTTAATTTTGAAGCGCGAAGTTCAAGCACAGCAAGTGGACTAATTGTTTAGATTTGGCACAAGGGAGGAAATCACGTGCAAGATAAAACCAAAATGGAAATAGCATCCGTCGAACGGCGGAACTTTCTAAAATTGACAGGAAAAGGTGCATTTACCGCTGCAATGGTAGCAGGGGCTGGCGGCATGTTATCTTCAAGTGCGGCTGTTGCTCAAACGGCGCGCGAAGAAGGTGACCGCGAGGCCGCAGCTGAGCATGTAATGACCATTGCCACTGCATATGTTTTGGGTGCAACGCGCAGTTACCCAATTATGCAATTGGACCTTAAAGAGAATATTCAAAACGCAACAAATGGCAAAGTCTACGTAAAGTTGGCACCTGGCGGTCAACTTGGTGCTGGTGGTGCGCTGGCAGCGAAAGTTCAGGGCGGAACAATCCAAGCTGCACAGCATTCGCTTTCAAACTTTGCACCATTCGCCTCTGCAGTTGATTTGATCAACTTGCCATACTTCTGCGGTGCAAATCAGCGTTTCGTTAATTTGGTCAATTCTAACGCCTGGAAATCGGCGGTGAACCCCAAGATTGAAGCCGCGGGTTTTAAAGCTCTGTTTTATGTCGTAATTGACCCACGGGTTGTGGCGGTACGTAAAGGTGGCTCTGGTCCAGTGTTGTCGCCTGAAGATCTTGATGGTGTTAAATTCCGCGTGCCTGGCTCAAAAATGCTTCAGCAATATTACCGGATGGTTGGTGCTAATCCGACACCTGTTGCTTGGGGCGAAACACCATCTGCGATTAAGCAGGGTGTAGCCGATGCGCTTGATCCATCAGTTGGCGCGTTGCACGTATTTGGCTTCAAAGACATCTTGAGCCACGTGACATTCACCCAAGCGGTTCCAGACAGCCAAGTTTATTCTTGTAACCTCGAGTGGTTCAATTCCCTACCTGCGGACATTCAGGCTGGAATTGAGTTTGCCTCTGAGATTACTGCTCAGCAAAATCTCGCAAAGGTCCCATCAGCTCGCAACTACGCGATGGCTGAACTGCGTAAATCAGGCGTAGAATTCCACTCACTTTCCGATGACCAATTGGCGCACTGGAAAGAAGTTGGTGGTTATCAGCGCACTGAATGGGACGAATTCAAAGTTGAGCTAGCAGGTTCAATGGAAGAGTTCGCTAAGCTGGAAACTGCTGCAAATACATTGAGCAAATTATACGTTCATGATGCTTAACTAAACCCTCAGCGGTTGCGGACGCACCTTCTCCAGCGCCCGCAACCAACTGATTAGTTTTCGGCTCTATTGCTAGTCGAAACAGCCGTGATGGCCTTTTGGAGGCGCAGATGAAGATTCTCAAACTGATCGATGAAAACGCGGAGCGGTGGGCGCTTTTGCTGTTTTACGTAATGCTTGTTGGCACGATGGCCATCGAAGTGATCCGGCGGGAAGTGTTCTCATATTCCTCTATTTGGGGTGAGGAAGTTGTTCGTTATTCCTTTATCTACTTAGCTTGGATCGGCGCATCAGCGGCCGTACGCGAACGTGCGCACATACGTATTGATGTCTTAATGCATTACGTCAGCCCAAGGATCAAAGCAGCACTCTACATATTCGGTGATCTAGTGATGATGGCAGTTGCATTGGTTGCTCTTTATTGGTCGTTTGAGACAGTTTTAGTATCCGCCAAATTTGGTTCAGTTAGCCACGGTTTACGTGTCTCAATGGTTTGGTTTCTCTCAGCAGTACCAATTGGGTTTTCTCTGATTACCCTTCGCCTCGTGCAATCCTTAATTCGTGATTTCAAAGACCTTCGTGCAGGTAAGCCTGCTTACGAAGGTGACAAACTATTTGACTGAGGAAAACTATGCTCTGGTCCACTTTACAAAATCAGGCGGTTGAACTCGGTGTTGAGTTTTACATACCTGTAATCACATTCGTTGGCTTGATTGCCCTTGCCGTACCTATTTGGGCAGCAATTGGCGCCGCCGCCATTTTAATGCTGCTGATTTCAGGTGCTTTGCCTCTTTCACTGGTCGGCGAGTCCCTTTTTGATGGGATTGACGCATTCGCTCTTACAGCTGTACCACTGTTTATTCTGACGGGTGACGCATTGGTTCGAACGGGTTTAAGCCGCAAGTTTCTCAACGTTGCCGAAGCCCTCACCAATTGGGCGCGCGGCGGATTTGGTTCCGCAACAGTGCTCGTATGCGGCATGTTTTCAGCCATTTCTGGTTCAGACGCAGCCGGCGCAGCAGCCGTTGGGCGTATGACCATTGATAGGCTCGTTGAATCTGGCTATCCGCGACCATACGCATGTGCCCTTGTCGCGGCGGGCGCTTGTACAGGAATTCTAATTCCCCCATCAATCGCCTATATCATTATTGGCCTTGTGCTTGGCATTTCAGCTTCAACATTGTTCCTTGCCGCAGTAATTCCCGGAGTTGCGATTTTAGTTTCGATCCTCATCACCAATATCGTCGTGAACCGAGTTTACCGATATGAATCTGGCGGCATGATCAGCTTTGGCGAGTGGATTGCTAATTTATGGCAAGCCATTTCCACGGGTTGGTATGCATTCTTAGTGCCCGGAATTATCTTTTATGGGATATTCTCTGGTCGGCTTACACCTACAGAAGCAGGCGCTACCGCCGTTATTGTGACCATCGCACTGGGCTTCATTCTAGGCACATTAAAACTATCCGATTTTCCAGCCATGCTTGTTAGTTCGGCCAAAGTAAATGGGATCATTTTGCCCATCATTGCTTTCTCTCTACCGCTGGCTCAAGCCTTAGCAATCTTGGGTGTCCCTCAAGGCTTTGTGTTTGCAGTTACTTCGCTAACAAACGAACCTGCTTTGTTAATCCTCATGATGATCGGCATATTGATTGCTGCTGGTTGCGTGATGGAAACCACACCAAACATCGTGATTTTGGCACCAATTCTCAAACCACTAGCCGATCAAATTGGAATGAACGAAATTCAGTTTTGCATCATGATGATCACCGCGTTGGGCGTCGGGTTTATCACTCCGCCATTGGGGCTGAACTTGTTCGTTGTTTCTGGCATTACAGGTGAATCGATTTTAAAAATCGCCGCTAGAGCCGTCCCGTTCGTTTTCTTCATGTTGATCGTTGTTTTGTTGATTGCCTACATCCCGGCAATTTCCACGACGTTCCTGCCCGACATTTATAAATAGGAGTAAAAGATGCCTGTAGAGTATCTGAAAAAGGCCACACTAACTTCAGATAGTGGGTCAAATGACGTCAGCGAAATCGTCAATACAATATTGAATGAAATTGAAGCGGGTGGCGATCAAAAGGCGTTGGAATACGCTGAGAAATTCGACAAGTACGATGGCAATGTAGTTTTAACCGAAGACGAAATTGAAGCTGCCTGCGCGCTTGTTCCTGAAAAACTGAAGCGTGACATAGAGTTTGCTCATGACAACGTAAAACGATTTGCCGAAGCGCAAAAAGGCACACTACTTGATCTCGAGGTTGAAATTGTCCCCGGCTTAATCGCTGGTCAAAAAAGCATCCCCTGCAAGTCTGTTGGATGTTACATTCCTGGTGGGCGTTATAGTCATATAGCATCTGCAATTATGACAGTAACTACCGCAAAGGTTGCTGGTTGTGAAAACATCGTAGCGTGTTCCCCGCCGCGACCAGAAATCGGAATTGCGCCAGCAATCGTTTATGCGGCGAAGCTCAGTGGTGCGGATACAATTTTGGCGATGGGCGGCGTGCAAGGCATTGCGTCTATGACATTTGGTCTTTTTGGCCTGCCAAAAGCCAACATACTCGTAGGGCCTGGCAACCAGTTCGTGGCTGAAGCGAAGAGAATTTTGTTTGGTCGCGTCGGCATTGATATGTTTGCAGGTCCAACTGATAGTCTTATCCTTGCGGACAAAACAGCAGATGTCAGTATTGTCGCTGCCGATCTCGTGGGACAAGCAGAGCATGGATACAATTCTCCGGTATGGTTGGTGACGGACGATAAGGATTTGGCCCAAGAAGTAGTGGATTTGGTGCCGGCCCTCATCGCAGACTTACCCGAAGTAAACAGTCAAAATGCAGAAGCTGCATGGCGCGATTATGCAGAGATTATTCTTTGCGAAACACGTGAGGAAATGGCCGAAGTGTCAGACAATTATGCACCTGAGCATCTAACAGTTCAAGCGCAAGACCTTGCATGGTGGAAAGACCGTTTGGCGTGTTACGGCTCGCTTTTCCTTGGTGAAGAAACAACCGTTGCATTCGGCGATAAAGCTTCAGGTACAAACCATGTGTTGCCAACTTCAGGTGCGGCGAATTACACCGGCGGGCTTTCAGTTCACAAGTATATGAAAATCGTCACATGGCAAAAAGCAACCCGCGAAGGCGCGAAACCAATTGCGGAAGCAACGGCCAGAATCTCGCGCCTTGAAGGCATGGAAGGCCATGCACGAACGGCCGACATTCGCCTACAAAAGTACTTCCCTGATGAACAGTTTGACTTAACGTCAAATGGTTGAGCGGCAACAATCTTCGGCCGCTCACATGTTTGATTTGAGCGGCAAGGTGGCATGCGTCACTGGCGCGAGCGCTGGTTTGGGACGACAAGCCGCGCTCACGCTCTTGAATGCAGGTGCAAAAGTGGTGGGCGTAGCCAGACGTCAAGACTTACTTGATGAATGGGTCAGTGTTTCAAGCGACAATGCGCATAGTCTTGCCTGTGACTTGAGTGATCGTGAAAATCTTTCACAACTGGCAAAAAAGATTTCGGAGCCGTTTGGTCCACCAGACATTTTTGTTCATGCAGCAGGCGTCAATTTGCGTGAAACTGCGAGCGAAATCACCCCAAAAGGCTGGGATCTGACGCTAGACCTCAACCTTGCCGCACCGCTTTTCCTCGCACAAAAATTTGTACCGAGTATGAAGAAAAAGGGCTGGGGTAGAATAGTCAACTTCGCCTCCTTGCAGACATTTCGCGCATTCCCCGGCGGGGTTGCTTACGGTGCATCTAAAGCTGGAATAGCGCAATTGACACGCTCCATGGCCGAGGAATGGTCACGATTTGGTATCAACGCCAATGCCGTCGGCCCTGGCTTTTTTAAAACTGAACTAACAGCAGCAGTGTTCAATGATTCAGAAAGGGCGGCTCGAAACGCCGAGCAAACCTGTGTTGGCCGCAACGGCGAGTTAGAAGATATCGCGGGGCCTCTTCTCTTTTTGTGCTCTGATGCGTCCAATTTTGTCACCGGGCAAACCTTGATGGTCGATGGAGGATTTACAGCCAAATGAAAGCGCTTGTTTATGTGGGCCAAAAGCAGCTTGAGTTTCGAGAGGTTCCTGATCCGGTGCTTCGTGAAGGAGAGGTCTTAGTTCAAATTGAGAGCGTAGGGATTTGTGGATCAGATATGCACGCATATCTTGGACATGATGAACGCCGACCAGAACCTTTAATTTTGGGGCATGAGGCCGCTGGCACAATTGTGACCGGTAACAGCAAAGGCAAAAGAGTTACCATCAACCCTTTGGTTTCCTGCAGTGATTGCTCATATTGCTTAGATGGCCGCGAAAATCTATGCTCCGAACGCCAGATCATCTCCATGCAACCTCGCGAAGGCGCATTTGCCGAATATGTTGCGATACCAGAAACAAACGTCGTTGAAGTGCCCAGCCATGTCGAATGGGACAAAGCCGCACTCGCAGAGCCAATTGCTTGCGGTTGGCATGCCACCAGAATAGCGCGTGAAAAATTGCACGGGAACAACTGGGCTTCAGCGAATACGTTAGTCATTGGTGGAGGTGCAATTGGTATTGGCGCAGCATTGAGCCTTCACGCACAGGGTGTAAAGAATGTTGTGTTGGCTGAGCGCAACGAAACTCGGGTGGCGTATCTGCGCGCACTTGGAGAGTTTGACGTTGTCTCCACTGCGCAGCTTTCAACCGACGCCGGTTACGATTTAGTGATTGATTGCGTTGGAATGGGGGCCACACGTCAGCAAGCAAGTCAAAGCGTATTGGCTGGGGGGATGATTGTCAGCATTGGACTGGGTGATAGTTTAGATGGTCTCGATTTGCGTCGATTCACACTGCAGGAAATTGGGTTCGTCGGAACTTACACCTACACACATGATGATTTTTGCCAGACAGCAAAAGCCATATTTGATGGAACACTTGGCAGCCTTTCGTGGACGGAACCTCGCACCCTCGCTGACGGCGGGCAGGCCTTCACTGAAATTTTGACCGGAGTCGCAGCTGCACCTAAGATAATATTGAAGCCGAAGCTATAATCCTAGGCCCAAGGAAAAGGGAATCAACATGTACAACAAGATTTTGGTCGCCATGTCACTTGAGCATGGCATCGGAAAAGCCGCTCTAAAAATCGCGCAGAATTTGTTAGAACCAAGTGGCGAAATCGTCGCTGTACACGTTCATGAAGCCCCGCAGCCGTCGGTTCGCAGTTTCATAGATGAGGAGACAATTCTTGGCGTCCGCGACAAAGCAAAAGAGGCTCTAGAAGAAAGAGTTGGCGGCCAACCTGGTGTCAAAGCAATCTTGTTAACAGGTCACGGTGCCCGAACACTTATTGCGTACGCGTCAGACAATGTATTTGATTGCATTGTAATGGGTTCACACAAACCGGGTCTTCAAGATCACTTTCTCGGCTCCACAGCCAGTCGTGTCGTGCGCCATGCGAACTGTGCTGTCCATGTTATTCGCGAGCCGGTCTAAAGCTTAGAAACGGATAGTTATTTTTTCCAACATTCTGGTTGATGGACGTCCCACACGAGGTCTATCCACAAATGAAATGCCGCCGTGGGTTATCCTCATAGCGGTATTTCTGTGTTGACCCAAAATTTCATAAAACCAGTGGAATGTTGCTCTCTTTTCGACCGGCTGCTGGGTTTATTGACTTAACCAGCTTATCCCCGCAAAAATGAATCCTGCAATGAATGCCGTCTGTAAAAAGATCAGAATTATGGACTGATAAGGGATCTGCGCAAGCCGACGGAGTTCGGTTTTCACCCCGACAGCAGCGATCGCCATAACCATTGCCCATCTTGATGCTGTAACCGCGCCAGATTGAATTGGCTCCGGTAATAAACCGAATGAGTTGATGATGACCAACACGATAAACCCTATTACAAATCCGGGAATAAGTGGCGGCGCCTTGCCTGCATTTGTTTCTCGTAAATTCAATTGTCCCATCGACACGCCAAGGATGAGAACGACTGGGGCAAGTAATGAAACACGTAGCAACTTAACAGTTGTTGCCGTTTCCCCGGCGACATCTGAGATTGAAAAACCAGCTCCCACAACTTGTGCAACATCATGGATTGTGCCACCCAGAAAAATACCGGCATCATGGTCATTCAATCCGAGCAAACTAATCGCGATAGGATAAACGACCATTGCCAACGTACTGAGAAGTGTCACGCCAAAAACTGTGAAACTCAGGTTACGTTCAGAGTATTCATTACGTGGCAAAATTGCAGATATTGCTAACGCGGCAGATGCACCGCAAATTGAAACTGCTCCACCTGTCAAAATAGCAAGTCGCCAGCCGCGCCCGAGCACACGAGCGAACAAAAAACTTGCAGCCATCGTTGCCATAAGAGCTGCCACGATCATAGCAAGAACTTCAAAGCCGAGTTCTACAAATATCTCAAAACTAATGCGCGCACCCAAAAGTGCGACACCCAGACGTAGAACGGTCTTTGCTGTAAATGCCACTCCCTGCTTCGCCTTTGATTTCTCGTCAGCCAGTGGATGCACAGCAAGCCCCAACAATAGCGACATCAGCATTGCGGGTGCACCATAGTGTTCTGACAAAAACTGGGCGGCGAGCGCAATGAGGCCGCACAGCAATAAGCCAGGAATTAACCTGCGCATCTCGTCCAAACGGGACGGGTCAGCAAATAGTGAAGTCAGCTTTGAAAACATAATTACAGTTTCTTCTCGTATGTGAATAAGCTAAATGCACTGTTCAAATCAGCGCTCGGATTTCTTCAAGCAAATGCATTGGGATCTCAATCCCATCAACCGCAGCTTTTTGTCGTGCAACCTGCTTTTTCTCACCCGGAAGTCTGGTGCCAGACTGATCCAAAATGCTGGAAATAAGACTCTCAATTCGATGCGCAAAACTGCGCGTGCCGGAAAGCCCTGGATTAAATACAATCAAACTATGTCCTACACCTGGCGGTTGCCCCTTTGCGTCAAAGAACGAAGATGCCTCATACGAATGGTTTGCACCAATTAGCGTGGCTGAAAGCATCTCGACTATTAACGCCAACGCCGCGCCCTTTGCGTCGCCAGCAGGGATCATTGTTCCAGCTAATGCCTCCTCTGCGTCAGTTGTGGGACATCCATTTTCATCAAGTGCCCATCCTTCAGGGAGCATCTCACCGGCCTTGGATGCAGCCATTATCTTTCCACGAGCAACTTTCGATAATGAAAGATCAATAACCAGAGGCACAGCATTCTCTCGTGGTGCCGCAAATGCAATTGGATTGGTGCCGAAAAGTGGGTCAGAGCCACCCCAAGGAGCCATCGCTTTTGGCGAATTACTCACCATAAGTGCCGCAAATCCGCGGACGGCCACTCGTTCGACGTGGGCACCAAGTTGGCCACAATGATGTGAACGCGTAATGCCTGCAAAGGCAATTCCAGTAGCCTGAACAAGTTCGCATGCAGCATCAATGGCTGCATCAATTGCGGGGAAAGCGAACCCATTTCGCGCGTCAACAATTACACAGGCGTCATAAACTTTTTTGACAGATGGCAACGCAAAACCATCGACTTTTCCGGATTTGGCTTGAGCGGCGTAAGCCGCAACGCGAGAGAATCCATGTCCACGCTGGCCGTCTACTTCCGCGCGGATAAGTGCCTTGGCGACTCTGGATGCCAATTCATTTGCAACGTTGTTTGCTTCCAATACCCTTGTTACTAAGCATTCTGCCTCACTGACCGAGAGAAACATACCCATGCCTTATCCAACGAGTTTCAGATCCACAAAATTCAAAGTCTACTTTTGAATGCAACAATGCCAGCATCGCATCAGTTTTGACAAAAAAACCGCTCCCGAAGAGTTCGAGAACGGTTTGATCTGTGAGTTTGGTTACCCCAACCCGCATTTTCTACGCAGACCGATAGAGTTTTGTCATTGAGAATTCACGGTGGCCTAGCGCTTCGGCCGCGGTGTTACGGCCGTTGGCAGTTCTACGGATCATCTCGATGAGATTATCACCAGCTTCGTCGATGGTTTTCTCGCGACGCAAAATGCCTGATACATCCAAATCCACATGTTCACTCATTGTACGAATCGTACGTGGGTTGGCTGTGATTTTGATCACTGGCACAATTGGATTTCCAATTACGTTACCTTGACCAGTCGGGAAAGTGTGAACAACTGCGCCACCAGCCGCCATAAGTGTAACGCACTCAGCAGCTGCGGAAGATGAGTCCATGAAGTATAGACCTTTGCCACTTTGTGGCGCTTCAGCAGGCTCCAAAATATCGATGAACTTCGAGGTTCTGCCGATCTTTTCAAGGTTGCCTAGTGCTTTTTCTTCAATGGTCGTCAGGCCACCCTCGATGTTACCTTTGGTCGGTTGACTGTCTGACAAATCATCGGTTTGATGCGCAAAGATCACATCATCCTGATAGGACTTCCACATTTTGTGCCAACGTTCACCAACTTCTTCGTTTATTGCACGTTTTTGACAAATGTGCTCAGCACCCGTGATTTCAGAGGTTTCGCCGAAGAACCCATAAACGCCTTCTGGCAATAACTTATCGTACATATTGCCAACAGTGGGGCATGAGCCGAGACCAGTTGTAGTGTCACTTTCGCCACATTTTGTCGAAATCCAAAGCTCGGATAGATCGCACTCTTCGCGTTGCAACTCAGATGCAAAGTGAACCATATCCTTTGCAGCACGTGAGGCGTTCATTATGGTTTTTAGATCGCCATTTTGTTCAATCGAAAAACCTTGAACTGGTTTGCCTGTAGCAGCAATGCCGTCAACGACTTTTTGGGTCCAACTTGGTTCAATACCGATAACAACACATGCAGCAACGTTTGGGTTGGCGCCAGTACCAATAATTGTACGGAAATGCACATCAAGGTCTTCGCCAAATTGCAAACGCCCATATGCGTGTGGAATGGCCATAGTACCTTTGATGTTGTTGGCAACAGCCTCACACGCGGCATTTGAAATATCATCAAGCGGCAAAATCACAACGTGATTGCGCACGCCAACACGTCCATTTTCGCGACGATAACCCTGGATTGTCAAATTCGAATATTCACTTGTCATGATGTCCACCTACCAGCGTTTTGTTTTGCAATTGTGTGTGTGAAGGTGATCGCCCTTCTTCACATCAGCGGTGATTTTTCCGATGTCTTCACCGTACTTAAATGCCGTATCACCAGTTTTGAGGTCTTTGAGAGCTACTTTGTGACCGATAGGTACAGCAGCGTTCGACGTCATTTTGAACGTTGAATTGTCGTGGGTGACGCAACACAACATATCTGTGTTTGCCTCTAATCCTTCGACAACAACAACACCGACATTATCCTTATGGTCGTGCACCAAAAGTTGGGGGATTGGCATGGCCAATTACCTTTCTCAGTTTCTGAAACTTGCTAACATGTATATTTATTCTTATATAAGAGTCAATGTAAATTTGTTTAGGCCCGATGATACTTTGTGCTATGGCAATCAAAACAGGAGAGCCGCATGCCAAAAAAACTCTATCAGTCAGTTTTTGACGGAATTGTTCAGCGTATTGTTGGTGGTGGGTATGCGCCAGGCATGATGCTGCCCAGCGAATTTGAAATTGCGGGTGAGTTTGGTGTGAGCCAAGGGACTGCACGTAAAGCGCTGATTGAATTAGAAAAAAAGGGAATTGTGGAAAGAAGACAAGGCAAAGGAACCTTCGTTACTCTACGAACGCCTGAAAATTCTTTGTTTCATTTTTTTCGACTGCGGGACGAAAATGGTAACCAAGTCGTACCCGATCTGCTTGATGAAAAAATTCGAAAACGAGAAGCGACAACGCGCGAACATGAACGCCTTTTTGGTCAGCCGGAGGAGGTTTTTGAGATATCACGAGTGCGTTCATTTGAGCAAAAACCGCTTTGTCATGAATTAAGCGTGGTCTCTGTTTCGCTTTTTCCGGGGCTTATAGAACGTGCTCCGTTGCCAAACACGTTGTATGTTTTGTTTCAGCAGGCATATGGTTGTGCAATCATCTCAGCACGTGACAAATTAACGGCCAAACCTGCAGGCGCCGTAATAGGTGCGGCACTCGGCGTTGATCCAGAAGTGTCAGTCATTGCTGGTTCCAGAGAGTCGCTTGATTTGCTCGAGCGAGTCATCGAATTGCGCGACAGCGTTTATCTCACTGATAATGTGCACTATTCAGTTGTCATGGATTGATCCATATCTGTCGTTTTCCAAGTTTGGCTGTTTTACTGAACTCGATTTTGTCCATTGGGCGACGTCGATTTTACCCGTCGCTTCCCCCTATTGTAGAGGGTCTGACCGGCAATCACTAAACTTCGGGTCCAGAAATCTAATGCTCGCTTTAAAGGTACATTTTTTCGGAGTAAGTGACTTGATCAACCTGTTACCAATTCGTCACTGCGCAACCAGAAAATCTGCTCGTTCTTCCTCAAAACTTGAAGGCGTCAATGTTCCATGGCGACAGCAACAACTACCGCTTTTCGAGTGCCATGTGAACGCCGTGATAAGGCAGCCTCAGTTTACCGCTCTTGAATTTGGCTAAGGTCAAACTTGGAAATTTGAATATCGTATTTGAAATATTGTAAGCGAACTTCGGCATTTTGCTGTGCTTTTTTGACGAAAAAATTCAGATTCCAGGCTGTGTAGGTTGAAAGTGAAATTGGAGATTTCGGTCGCTTCGTTCGCAAATCTGCCATTGAGAGCACACGATTTAGGCACAGTCGGTCAACGTCTGCTTCGGAGAAACTGCACTGTTGCGCTTACGACCCCGCTGAAAGTCCGCAAAGGGCCGGAAGTGACGAATGGCCCTGAAAATAGAAGGTACGAGAAGGGCTCCGGGCGGACGTTAGCTGAAACCCATTTGAATGTCCTCTGTGGGCCGTTTTGGGCCCAAGCCATGGGGCCGTCAACAATGTCGAAACAAACTAGACTCTATAAGGGCGAGCATCTGAGCACATGGAATTTGTTCAGAGATAAGATATGTTGCTGCTGTTCCGATCAAGTACATCGACACCCATTTGCTTCATCATATGTAATAGATCAATGAAAACCCAGTTTTCTGCGAGTTTGTCGCCGTTTCGTCTATAAATGTCGATTACTCGAAACTCGGCTTTTTTGTCTGAGCTAGGTAGCCCCATAAAACCGCCGGTGTGTTTGGCTGTAAAATTGGGCCAGCCAAAAAATCCACCAAACTCGCCTTCAGCCATTCTGCAGATGTGATTTGTTTTAGAGCGATCCGTGAATGCAGCACGGAACGGAGCTGAGTGCTGCTTGGCATATCGTTCGATTGTGTAAGTTGAGCCGATACCGGCTGGTCCCCACCAGATCATGTCGTCGTGCCATGTCTGTGCTAGCTCGTCTTCTAATGACAATTCGTTTTGCCACTGACCAAGGTCAGTTACCATTCGATTTATCACCTCAAGAGTCTTCTCACCTTCGGCAGGGTTCTGAGGTGTCATCATCAAGCCAGAATGTGTCAAAGGTCCCGGTTGCACAAAGTGCGCGGCGGTCTGCGGCGCAAAGGGATTCTGGCCTGCTTGCATCATAAGATGTGGAATATCGAAGTACATTGCGGTTTCGCAAATTTTGCCATTCTCAATTCTTGAAAACTCACAGTATCGAAGCATCGTCATTTTGCTTGTAGGGCTAATGCCAAGCCAAGGTTTATCGAATAGGCCCATTAGGTGGCCCATGGAGCACACCCAAACTCCATCTTCAGCAAACATGTTTTTGCCGGCCATGAAAATATCCATACGACGAGTAAGGCTAGACAGAGAGTTTTGCAGAGGATGCCAGAATTTTTCTATGACTTCATCAGCGCCTTTCAGCTCGCCAAAAGGGTGATAACCCCGCCAAACATAATCGCTGGAAACTGAAGACCTTAATCTGCGAGGGAACGCGTTCAACCAGCTTGCTCCGGTCTCGTCATATAGTGCGAGGACGATATTTTTCTCAGATTGATAATCAGGCATAGGGCTTTATCTCATTAAAACTAAAGGTGTTTTCTTCGCGATTGAATTCGCAGTATTTACTATTTTGCATACGAATGCAATTTCCTCTTGCTAAGAAGTTTTCTTTCTGATTTGCTTCTTTGCATACGAATGCAAAACGACATTTCGTGTATGGGGAGAATTGCTTTGGCTCAGATTGAACTCAAAAATGTTTCAAAGCGTTGGGGCACATTCGTCGGCGTCGACAACTTTGATCTGACTATTGCGGATAAAGAATTCCTAGTTCTATTAGGGCCTTCTGGATGCGGTAAAACAACCACAATGCGCATGATCGCTGGCCTTGCAGATGTTACCGATGGTGAGATCAAAATTGACAATGTGACTGTCAACGACCTTGAGCCGAAAGACCGAGATGTCGCGATGGTGTTTCAGTCTTATGGCCTGTACCCGAATATGAACGTTTACGAGAACATTCGGTTCCCATTGAAGGTGCGAAAGGTCGATCCAGCTTCGCATGACGAGCGTGTGATGCGCGCCGCGGAGATGGTTGAACTCACAGAGTTTTTGGATCGAAAGCCAGCGGAGCTTTCCGGTGGGCAGAGGCAGCGGGTAGCGCTCGCTCGGGCGATTGTTCGAGAACCAAATGTGTTTTTGATGGACGAACCGCTTTCAAATTTGGATGCCAAGTTGCGTGTGTCCACTCGCGCGCAGATCAAAAATCTTACGCATGAATTGGCAGTCACAACTGTCTATGTAACTCATGACCAAATCGAAGCGATGACACTGGCAGACCGCGTAGTGGTGATGAGCAAAGGTGTTGTGCAGCAAGTAGGCACCCCCACAGATATTTACGACAATCCAGCAAATACATTTGTTGCCAGCTTCATCGGCTCGCCTGCAATGAACCTCATAGAGGGCAGTATGTCCGGCGGTGTGTTTACGGCTCAAAATATTACGGTCGAAGGTCTAGATGCTGCCGACGGTGATATTACGCTGGGTTTCCGTGCTGAAGACGCGTCGGTGGTGACCAGTAAAGCACAGATTAACGCGGCGGTTTATACATTGGAGCTACTCGGCGACGCAACAATGATCACACAAAAAGCTGGCGGTGCACTTGTTTCTACGCGTGCATCAAAGGACTACCGCGTCGAAATTGGCGAAATGGTGAGTGTGCAAATTCCATCTGAAGTTTGTCATCTGTTCGACAGTAAGACCGGTGCACGTATTTCGTAACTAATCTGTCTGGAGAGGGCAGGGAATGATTGAGAAAAGGGAGGAAAACATGTTTCTCAAGAAGGTACTATTGGCAGGAGCGATTACACTTGCTGCCTCAACAGGCGGCTTTGCAGCCTGTAGCTTTGAGAACTCAACACCAATTAAGTCGTTGAGCAATAGCTTTGAAGCTTGGAAAATCGTAACCGACTCTATGGCAGAGTGCGGCAACTTTTCTGCTGAGCTCGACAACGAGTTTAAAGACAAGCAGCCAGAAGCGTTTGCAGCTAACCCATCGCTTTATCAAATTGGCGGCGTGTCAAACTCTACTTTGGTTCCGCTTTTGAACGCTGGCGATATTCGTCCACTAGACGATCTAGTTGCAAAATATGGCCAAGATCTTTCAGCTAACCAGTTGATCAAAGTGAACGGCAAAGTCATGGCTATTGCTATGATGGTCAACGCTCAACACTTGATGTACCGCAGCGATGTTCTTTCTGATTTGGGTATTGATGAGCCAACAACTTATGACGAAGTTCTGGCGGCTGCTGAGAAAATCAAACAAGCTGGTGTTGTTGACTATCCGCTAGGCGGCACATTCAAATCTGGTTGGAACTTGGCTGAAGAATTCGTCAACATGTACCTAGGAGAAGGACAGCCGTTCTTTGGAGAAGGTAATACACCATCCATCAACAACGATTCTGGCGTCGCATCACTAGAGATGTTGAAGAAACTATCTGCATACATGGACCCAGAGTACTTGGTGTCTGACTCAACGTATGTTCAGCAGCAATTCCAACAGGGCAAAATCGCTATGGCGAACTTGTGGGCTTCACGCGCAGCTGCAATGAATGATGAGGCTGAAAGCCAAGTTGTTGGTAAAATCACAATGTCTGCTGCGCCTCAAGGTTCAGCACGCCCAGCATCATCTATCTGGTGGGACGGTATCGTGATTGCCTCAAACATCACCGATGAAGAAGCTGATGCTGCATTCCGTGTTGCGATGGAAGGTCTAGACGCAGAGTCTGTTCAGGCTAACAACGATGCTGCAATCTGGTTGATCAAAGGCTACGAACCTGGTCCGCTTGCAGCGGGCGCTGCTGCAACTGCTGGTGCTGGTGCTGCTCCTTATCCTGCAAGCCCACAATTTGGCTTAATGCATACAGCCCTAGGTAACGGCGTTGCTGACTACCTAACCGGCGCGAAGGATGCACAGACAACACTTGCAGACATTGAAGCAGCATATCTGACTGCAGCAAAAGAAGCAGGTCTAGCAAACTAACATACTGATGCCGGATCTGTTCCGGTATTCAAACTAGGTTGGGCGTTCGCGCCCAACCATATTCACCATCAATTATCACACAGAATGTGGCGCGCTGAACAAAGGCGTGGAGGAGGGACACCGTGAAATTCAAGACATTCTCAGCTTTTGTCGGGCCCTCAGTCGTGATGATGCTCTTATTCATTGCAGCGCCACTTATCTCAGTCTTTATTCAAAGTTTTTATCTAACGCAGCCCATTTTCCAGACCGTAGAAGTTGAGACTTGTACGCCGGGCTTTTTGACGCAAACTTGCGTTACGGAGTTAAAAAGCCAGCCAACATTGGATGACAATGGCAAGATCATTACGCAGACCAAATTCGTTGGACTTCAAAGCTATAGGAACGTCCTCGAACTTGGGCGCGTTGCCTCAGCGTTTTCATCCGGCAAACTCGCTGAGATCCTAACAATCGATTTTTGGAAAGCGTTACGTTTCACGCTTACGTTTACTCTAATCACCTTGCCAATTGCCCTAGCTGTAGGGCTCGGCGTTGCATTGGCTGTTGACGGCGCAGTCCGTTCGTTGCGCGGCCCCATCATTTTCATTTCGTTACTTCCATTTATCATCACGCCCGTCATTGGCGCGCTATCAATCCGTTGGCTGTTTATTGGCGATGGGATAATGACTGCGCTGCTCGAAAACTGGCTACAGACGGATATCTCGATGTTTGCCCAAGGCTGGACAATTGAGCTACTGATGTTGTTCTACCGCGTTTGGCACGTGGCCCCATTTGCTTTCGTCGTGTTTTATGCAGGTCTGCAAACAGTAAACCAAGACACGCTTGAAAGCGCCATCGTAGACGGGGCATCACGATTTGAACGGCTGCGCTATGTTGTCATTCCGCATCTGATGCCTCTTATCGTTTTTGTTGCACTAATTCATCTAATGGACAGCTATCGCGTGTTCGAAGAGATCGTTGGTTTCTCGTCACAAGCCCATGTGATTTCACTGCAATGGTTAACATATGATTTCCTTGCACCCGATGACTCCGGCAACCGCTCTATTTCACGCGCCTCGGCCAGTGCCATGCTGACCATGATAGGGATCGTACTGTTGCTTATGCCACTGCTTCGCAAAACTTGGAGCGACCACAAAGGAGGTCAATCATGAGCGATTCAGTTGCAGTTCGTAGGCCAATTTGGCTGAAACTGACGTCTGGTGGATTTTTGGCCCTTTGGTGCCTAATCGCTGCATTTCCAATTTTCTGGATTGCGGTTATGAGCTTCAAGGTGCCGGTTGATGCCTTTGCGGAAAACCCGTTTTCTGTTGTGTTCGGCCCCGAAACAATTGCCGACGGCCACGGCCTCTCGGTTTTTGCCGTCATCCTTGGCCTTTTTGTCATTGGCGGAACGATTTATCTCGCTTTTAACTGGCTACCTAATCTGGTCGTTCGCTACTCAATCATGGAACAGGTTTGGCTAAGCTGGATTGTTGGCATATTGATTTTTGCGATCGCGTTTCTGTTCGCCTTTTTCATCATTCTACCGAGCATTATCAGTGGTGTAGATCCGTTTTTGGGTCCACTCGGTGATCCGGTGATCGGCTTAACAACTCAGCATTATCAGGCTGTTTGGGTCGATAATGAGTTCTATCGCAACTTCATCAATTCACTGGTCGTGACCATGGGTGTGGTGATTGTTTCCCTGACATTGGGCACCTTGGCTGGCTTTGGCCTAGCCCGATCAGGTTCAAACTTGGCTTTTTGGCTATTGATTGTTGCCTTGGTCTTCCGTGCACTTCCTCATTCGGTTTTGGTAGCTGGTTATCTGCCGGTATTTATCAACTCAGCGGAGATACTTCGTCCGATCTTTGGTGACTATGCACCAACACTATACGGTCAGCCTTGGGCAGTGATTGCGGTTCTGGTTGCCATCAATCAACCTTTCACAATTTGGATGCTTAGAAGCTTCTTCCAAAACATCCCTGCTGAACTAGATGAAGCTGCACGCGTAGATGGCTGCACTCACTTCCAAGCGTTTCGCATGGTCATTATGCCAGTCATGTGGCCAGGTGTGATCACAACAGGGTTGTTTAGCTTCTTACTCGGATACAATGATTTCCTTGTGACTTCGCTACTTCTTGATGGCCAGAACATGACAATGGTTCCCGCAATTAGCGGATATTTCAACAGAGAAACAACAACCACAGATCAGGTTGAAGCTATCGCTGCGGCAGTGTCGATTATCGCGCCTCTGTTCCTGTTAGTCATGGTTTTCCAACGCCAGATTGTTAGTGGCCTAACTGCTGGAGCTGTAAAAGGATGAGTGGTTCAAGACCCGAACAGGCTTCACTTAGTCGCGATACAGACATGAGCAAAACTGCGGAAACGCAGCGCGTTATCGAAAGTATGGTCGATGGTTTGAATGACCACCGGATTGCTGATATCGGCGAGTTTTTCTCTGATGGTTTTCGCTGGATGGGAAACCAAGGGTGTGGCAACAAAACCGGCCTGAAAGAGTTTCAACAGAACTGGCAAAAACCATTTCAAGCGGCGTTTTCGGAAAAAACATGTATCGATGAAGCGCGGCTCTACATGGGTGAATGGGCTGCCGCATTTGGGCGACAAGAGGCCAAACACTCCGGCAAGTTCATGGGCGTAGAGCCCACCGGCAATAAAGTAGAAATTCGCTACATGGACTTCTGGAAAGTTGTAGATGGCAAGATCGTAGACAATTGGGTGATGGTCGATTTTCCTCACGTTTTGGCACAACTGGGCGTGGATTGTTTTAATGGCGAAGGCTGGGAAGCCTTTGATGAAGGCCGCAAAGAGCCACCCGCACCACAAGCGGTTTAAGAAAGTAAGATAGATGACAATTAGGCACCTAAAATCGGGTAAATCAGAAGCGGATCGTGGCGTCGATGATGCAAAAGTACGATCAATCGTTGAAGATACATTGTTGGATATTGAACAGCGCGGCGACGCTGCTGTGCGAGACTTCTCAGAGAGATTTGACAAATACTCGCCGGCGGCCTTCCGACTATCAGATGATGAAATTCAGGCTCTAATCGCCCAAGTCAGCGCCTCTGATCTAAACGACATCAAATTTGCACAGTCGCAAGTTCGCAAGTTTGCTCAAGCACAACGTGACTCAATGCTCGATATCGAAGTTGAAACTTTGCCTGGTGTTATTCTGGGACACAAGAACATCCCCGTTCAGTCGGTCGGATGCTATGTGCCGGGCGGCAAGTTTCCTATGGTCGCGTCTGCGCATATGTCAGTCGCAACAGCATCAGTTGCTGGCGTGCCGCGCATCGTAGCAATGACACCTCCATTCAACGGCAAACCAAACCCAGCAGTTATTGCTGCAATGCATCTTGGCGGCGCGCATGAGATTTATGTTCTTGGCGGGATACAAGCCATTGGTGCAATGGCAATCGGGACTGAAACAATTGAACCAGTTCATATGTTGGTAGGGCCGGGCAATGCGTTTGTTGCTGAAGCGAAACGACAGTTATTTGGTCGCGTTGGTATTGATCTGTTTGCGGGGCCGACAGAAACCATGGTGATTGCAGATGAAACTGTAGACGCCGAAATGTGCGCTACGGATTTGTTGGGGCAGGCAGAACATGGGTACAATTCACCAGCAGTTTTGCTGACAACATCGGAAAAACTAGCAGATGAAACACTGAGCGAAGTTGATAGAATCCTCAAAATTCTGCCAACACGTGACACTGCGGGTAAGTCTTGGGAAGACTATGGAGAAGTCATTTTGTGCGACACCTACGATGAAATGCTCGAAGTCGCTGACGAATACGCATCTGAACATGTTCAAGTCATGACCGATCGCGACGATTGGTTCTTGGACAACATGACATGCTATGGAGCATTGTTTTTGGGGCCACGAACTAACGTCTCAAATGGTGACAAAGTGATTGGCACCAACCACACCTTGCCGACCAAAAAAGCAGGTCGATACACCGGTGGCCTTTGGGTCGGGAAGTACCTCAAAACGCATTCATATCAACGAGTTATAACGGATGAAGCCGCAACTATGGTGGGTGAATACTGTTCGCGACTTTGTATGCTTGAGGGATTTGTCGGTCATGCGGAACAGGCGAACCTGCGTGTTCGCCGCTATGGTGGCAAAAACGTGCCTTACGGCGAGGCTGCCGTTTAAAGATGAGGGCAATCCAACACAATATTGACGTGATCAGGGCAGTTAGCGCAGCGCTCTACGATTACTCTCACTCTGAACTAAAAGCACTACTTGAGCAGTATTGTTCCCCGAACTTAGACGTTCGGTTCTGCGAGCCCTTTGGCGCGGTAAACGATTTGGGCGCTCTTATGTCCAAGGTAATCGCTCCTTTGGCGCGCGCCTGGCCAGACTTGGAACGACGAAATACCATTTTGATGTCTGGTCAAACAAATGAAGGGTCGAATTGGGTTGGTGTGGCTGGTTACTATACAGGCACATTTATCACTCCCTGGTTAGATATCCCGCCGACTGGGCACCAAACGAGCATGCGGTTCCATGAGTTCTTCCGTTTTGGCGAAGGCAAGATTGTCGAAATCCAAGCGGTGTGGGATATTCCCGAAGTCATGATGCAGGCCGGGGCATGGCCGTTGTCACCAAGCCTTGGGCGGGAATGGCATGTGCCTGGTCCGACAAGCCAAGATGGGTTGAATATCCCAATTGATAGCGGTGGTATTTCTGCAAAGAGTCTTTCTCATGTCCTTGATATGCTTACTGCTTTGTCAAAGCACCCCGCACAAGGCGGGCCCGAAGTCATGGAGCTTGATCGGTACTGGCATCCGAAAATGAACTGGTATGGCCCATCTGGCATTGGCACTGCGCGTGGGGTCGAAGGATTTCGCAATTGGCATCAAATCCCGTTTCTAGCAGCGATGCCAGATCGTGGGCAGTTTGAAGTTGAAGTTGAAGCGCACTTCTTTGCGCAAGACAATTATGTGGCGGTGACAGGCTGGCCTGATATGGCTCAAACACACACCGGTGGCGGTTGGCTTGGCTTGCCTCCAACGGACAAAAAGATCACACTCAAAAGCCTTGATTTTTGGCGTCTTGAGAATGGTCTTATTCGAGAAAACTGGGTGTTATTGGACCTTATAGATGTTTATCAGCAGTTGGGTGTAGATGTTCTTGGCCGGATGCGAGAGTTTAACAAAGCTCGTATCAGATTTGATCGTAACACCGGAGAGGCGCAACATGCCTAAGCTGCCACAAACACCAACATTTAGATTGGATGGAAAGTCCGCCTTAGTAACCGGAGCGACATCTGGCATTGGTCTGGGATGTGCAGCAGCGCTCGCACAAGCCGGCGCGAACGTTACAATTGCCGCCAGGAACTTAGGTGGGTTAGACAAAGCCAAATCCGAGTTCTTGGAGGATGGTTTCCATATCCAGACACTCCAGCTAGATGTTTCAGATGTTTCGTCGCTTGAAGAAAAGATCGAGCAATTGATGCCATTCGATATCTTGATTAACAGTGCTGGCACGGCTCGACATGGTCCAGCACTGGACACCGAAGAAGCCGACTTTGATGCTGTAAGCGATGCAAATGTCAAAGGAGCATACTTCCTTTCAAAAACGGTCGCTAAGAAGCTGATAAGTGTTGGGAAACAAGGGTCAATCGTCAATATTTCTAGCCAAATGGGGCACGTTGGCGGTATCGATCGAGCTGTTTATTGTGCAACAAAACACGCTGTTGAAGGCTTCACAAAGTCGATGGCCATCGAATGGGGTCAACACGGCATCCGCGTGAACACCATTTGCCCAACATTCATTAAAACGCCTTTGGTCGAACAGACTTTGCATGACCCAGAACGTCTGGCTTGGATAGAGGAAAAGATCAAACTCAACCGGCTTGGTGAGATTGAAGACATTATGGGAGCAGCTGTATTTCTAGCATCTGATGCCTCAGCGCTTGTTACCGGCACCTCACTCCTTGTTGATGGAGGTTGGACAGCAGAATAATGGCAAGCGAAAAAATCACCTCTTTGGACGTCGCGAAACGGGCGGGCGTGAGTCAGTCCGCAGTATCTAGAGTGTTCACACCGGGCGCTTCCGCGTCAAAAACGACTACGGAAAAAGTCAAGCACGCCGCCAATGAGTTGGGTTATAGGCCCAATATACTTGCACGTTCGCTTATTACCGGAAAAAGCCGAGTTATCGGACTCGTTGTTGCCTATTTGGAAAACCATTTCTATCCGGACGCCTTAGAGAAACTATCGACGGCATTGCAGGCTCAAGGCTACCACGTGTTGGTTTTTATGGCGTCAAAGACTGCAGGTAACGTTGATGATGTTATGGAAGAGATTTTGGACTACCAGGTCGATGGGATTGTTGCCGCTTCAGTTGCTTTGTCTTCAGAGCTGGCAGAACGCTGTCGAGCAGAGGGCATTCCAGTCGTGCTGTTCAACAGAAGCCAGGATGATGATCGACTTTCTGCGGTAACTTCGGACAATTTCAACGGCGGACGTAAGGTTGCGGAGTTTTTGGTCGCAGGCGGCCATAAGCGAATGGCCTATGTTGCGGGCTGGGAAGGCGCATCTACGCAGCGTGATCGAGAGTTGGGCTTTAAGTCAGGTCTAAGTGTCGCCGGTGATTTGTCCTATGCCAGAGCCGTTGGTGATTACACCAGTGAGGGAGCGAAAGCTGCCACCCGTGCTTTGTTTGCTGGCTTGGCTAAACCAGACGCAGTGTTTGTTGCAAATGATCATATGGCTTTCATCGTAATGGACGTGTTGCGCTTTGAACTTGGTTTGAGCGTGCCCAATGATGTGTCAGTTGTTGGCTACGATGATGTGCCGCTGGCTGGCTGGCCGGCCTATGATTTAACTACAGTGAGACAACCAGCGAACCGCATGGTCAATGAAACCGTCGACATTTTGATGAACACCATAATGAATGGTGAGATGCAGCCAAAACGCGTTGCCATCGACGGACCACTGATCGTTCGTGGTTCAGCAAAAGTGCCAGAAGGATGGTAACATGAAGGGTTTTGATCCTCGGTGGAAAGACTTTCCCGATTACATAATCGGCATTACCAAACAAATTTGGGAAGACAGAGAGCTATCGACGTTAGACCACTATTACTCGCCTGACATCGTTGTGCGCTCCCCGGGCTCTATTGTCATTGGCAACAAGACCGTCATCGCAGCAACCGCTGCGACATTGGCAGAGTTTCCAGATCGCACGCTTTTGGGCGAAGATGTCATTTGGAGCGGAACACCCGAAACGGGGATGTTGTCTTCTCATCGTATCCTGTCAACAGCGACGCATACAGGCGATGGGGTCTATGGTGCTGCTAGTGGGAAAAAACTCCAATATCGAATTATTGCGGATTGCCACGCGATCAATAACCAAATCAACGACGAATGGTTGATCCGAGATCAAGGTGCAGTTGTTCGCCAGCTTGGCTTGGACCCTCAAGAATATGCGCGCGACCTGATTGAAAAGGAGGGTGGTCCAGAAAAATGCGTGACACCTTTTTCCGCGGAGATCGATAAGCCAGGACCATACAAAGGAGCTGGAAACGATAACGCATGGGGCGAGAAATACGCCGATATTCTGCGGCGATTAATGAACTCCGACTTTGCCGTTATCCCCCAAGAATATGATCGCGCATGTCTAATGACCTATCCAGGCGGAGTGAATGCTGTTTCCCATGATGGCGCTGACCAGTTTTGGATTGGTCTACGCTCGGCATTCCCAAATGCAAAATTTAAAATTGAACATCAGATCGGTCTTGAAGAACCAATGATGTCGCCCAGATCTGCAATTCGTTTTTCACTAAGCGGCAAGCACGAAGGTTGGGGCGCATTTGGTAAGCCCACAGGCAAAGACGTTTATGTGATGGGTGCTGCGCATGCCGAATTCGGCCCATGGGGATTGCGCCGTGAACACGTGCTTTACGACCAAACCGCGATCTGGAAACAAATCCTTTTACAGACAGGTGATGTATGACCCTTCAGGAAATTGAAAAACGGATCGTTCGCTATGGTGAGCTTCGCCCTTGCAAAACAGCCTTCATCGACGCTCATACCCCGGGTTCGGATCAAAAGGAAAACTTTACAATCATCGGCGGTGGCGTAAGCGAAAGCCCAGATCAACACGTTCATATAACCGATCAAATTGGGTTTAACATTGGCGCCGCTGGGCAACCGCCAAAATGTAGGAACTCGCTTCACTCTCATACGACGGCGGAAGTGTTTTTCGTACTCAAAGGGCGATGGCGTTTCTTCTGGGGTCGCTACGGAACAGCCGGCGAATTCACTGCTGAAGAGGGTGATATCTTCAATATTCCAACCGGCATCTTCCGAGGTTTTGAAAACATCGGCACTGACTATGGGATGATCATGGCTGTACTTGGCGGAGACGATGCCGGTGGCGGCGTTACTTGGGCACCGCAAGTGATTGAAGATGCAAAAGAACATGGCCTTGTCTTGGGCAATAATGGCGCACTTTACGACAGCAAAAAAGGGCATGCCCTTCCAGAGGGTGTTGTGCCAATGCCCTTGCTTTCTGACGAACAGCTAAAAGCGTTTCCTGAGGTGCCAGTGGAGAATGTCGTGCGAGACTACGTTGCACGCTATTGGGATCTTATGGCTTTGGCTGGCAAAGCGCCCGCCAAGGTTATTGGCGAAAATGCCTTACTTAAAGACAAACCGGGTTTCGAAGTGGATTTCTTGACCCGCGGTTCTGTACCAGACGAGTTGATTAAACACAATCAGCCAACGGTGTTGATGCCTGTGCGCGGGCATTGGAAATTGCTTGTATCTGACGTGGAAACTGTTCTGAATCCGGGAGATACATGTTTGATCAATCCAAATGAGATGTATGCGATTTCGCCTTCAATGACGGGTGAAGCAAGCCTTTATCGTGTCACTAAAACTGATGACGCCGCTGGTTCGACGTGGACTGGCTAACAACGACTACTGCAAGGAGCTGATATGACTAGGATTAAGACAACCCATGTAGGCTCTTTGCCGCGCAGTCAGGAAGTTGTTGATTTCATTTTCGCACGTGAAAACAACACAGCATACGAAACGAGCGAATTCGATGCTTGCATGACATCGGCGGTTTCCGAGACCGTACATAAACAAGTCGAGGCAGGCATCGACGTGGTCTCTGACGGAGAAACGTCTAAGATCTCATATGCAACCTATGTGAAGGATCGCTACACTGGTTTTGATGGAGACAGCCCTAGAAATGCACCTGCAGATCTCAAGATGTTTCCAGGTTTTCTGAAGCGTCTCGCTGACGATGGCGGTACACCACAATACGCTCGCCCAATGTGCGTAGGAGAAGTGCGATCAAAGGGGCAGGGTGAACTAGAGAAAGACATCGCAAACCTAAAAGCCGCAATGAAGCAACATGGTGCTAATGGCGGATTCATGAATGCTGCTAGTCCAGGCGTAATTTCATTGTTCCTACAGAATGACTATTATAGCTCTCGTGAAGCCTATTTGGCTGCACTCGCAGATGCGATGAAAGCAGAATATGAAACTATTGTCGCTTCAGGATTAAACCTGCAATTGGATTGTCCGGATTTAGCGCTTTCTAGACACATGTTGTTCAACGACTTGTCGGACGAAGAGTTTTTAAGAATTGCGAATATGCATGTGGAAGCTCTCAACCACGCACTTTCAGACGTGCCGGAAGAGAAGGTTAGAATTCATATTTGCTGGGGCAATTATGAAGGACCGCACTGTTGCGATATCCCAATGTCCAAAATGTTCGATACATTGATGAGTACCAAAGCACGATTTGTATTGTTTGAAACCTCGAACCCGCGGCATGGTCACGAATGGGCTACTTTCAGAGATCGCAAAGCGGATATCCCCGAAGGTAAGGTGCTGGTACCCGGCGTTGTGGATACAACTACTAATTTTGTCGAGCACCCAGAGCTTGTGGCGCAACGGATTGAACGGTTTGTCGATATCGTGGGTGCCGAGCGTGTCCTGGCGGGCTCGGATTGTGGTTTTGGTACATTCGCTGGCTATGGTGCAGTTGATCCGGACATCGCATATGCAAAGCTTTCAGCTTTAGCTGAAGGGGCTGCATTGGTAAAATGACACCGTTAGTTTTGATCCCGGGAATGATGTGCGATGCGCGGCTTTTTGCGCCGCAAATCGGCGCATTCTCTGGCGACAGAACGATCATTTTGGCACCAATCTCTGCGTACGATAATGTTGAAGCGCTCGCGGCCGACATACTTGATAACTCTCCTGATCGCTTTGCAATGGCAGGCCTATCCATGGGCGGCATAGTTGCTATGGAGATTTTGAGGCAAGCACCAAAACGCGTCGAGAAAATTGCGCTTTTGGACACCAATCCTTTGGCTGAGCTCGAAGAAGTCAAGTCAAAGCGGGTTCCTCAAATGGCTAAGGTCGAGGTAGGCAATTTGGACCAAGTCATGCGTGACGAAATGAAGCCAAAGTACCTTAGCAATGGTCCTAATCGGCAACAACACTTGGATCTTTGTATGCAGATGGCTAAAGACTTAGGCGCTCAGGTGTTCCTAAATCAGTCTCGAGCCTTAATGGATCGTCCAGACCAAACCGACACCTTGTGGTCTGCAGACATTCCAGCTCTCGTATTATGTGGAGTTGATGACGCTCTTTGCCCTGTATCTCGACATGAATTTATGGCCGAAATTCTGCCAAATGCTCAATTGGAAATCATAAATGGGGCAGGTCATTTGCCCACCATCGAACAACCCGAGTTAACGAACGCAGCGGTCAAGCGCTGGCTGGATGTGTAAATGAACAAGTCTCTTTTTGAGCTGTTAAAGCAGTGTGATACGCCAACGGTTTGCAACGCGATTGAGGTCGCTCAAGGCAAGAGAGGGTTCGCCAATTTCACGCGGCAAACCATGCTCTATGCAGCAAATGGGCAAGAAGTCATGGTCGGTTTTGCAAAGACTGCAAAAATTGCTGCAGTTGAACCACCAAGTGAATCGCAGGATGTTATCAAAGCACGTCGAATGGATTACTATCGATACATGGCGGGCGTTGATGGACCGTGTTTGGCAGTTATAGAAGACTTAGATTTCCCCAATTGCATTGGCGCTTATTGGGGCGAGGTCAACACAACCATTCATAAAGGTTTCGGCGTGCATGGCGCTGTTACAAATAGTGTTATGCGGGATCTTGGCGACATGGCCTCTGATTTCCCAGTTCTTGCTGCTTCGATTGGACCAAGCCACGGTTTTGTCCATGTTAGGGATATTGATTGTGTCGTCGACATTTGCGGTATGACGGTTTCTCCGGGGGATCTGATTCACGCAGATCAACACGGCGCAGTTGTTGTGCCAAAAGTAATCATCGGCGAATTGGAAAGCGCAATTCAAACGCTCTTGAGAAACGAAAAAATAGTCATCGAACCTGCAAGACAAGAAGACTTTGATTTCGATAAATTCGAGACGTCTTGGGCTGAATTTGAAAAGGCCCGCACGTAGACACTCCTCATTCCGGATTGCGTGCGTCATTTGCTAGTGTCATTGTGGTGTTAGACATTCGCTTTCCGCCCAAGTCCGCCATTGGGCTTGGACTATCAGTTACAGGATGTCTATCACTGTTCGTTGCCATTTTTATTGCGTCCAAAAGTTTCAATCTCAGCAGTCAATTGGCTAACTGTAACCTGTTGACCCTCACGTTCCGCTTTGAGTAAGTACGGAGCTGTGTGGAATATAGCTTCGAAAGTAGGCAACACAGCACTTCGACTTGGAAACACATACCCTCTCGGAAAATCGGCACCAAGTTGCTGCCAGGTTTGATAACACTGCTTCAAGAGTTCTCGTTTAGTCAGTTTGTCCCATTTAAACTCCTGATTCATGAAGTCGTGAAGATCGATACGAAAGCGCTCTGGTAGTCCGTCATTGTTAATGAACGCCAACAACAGAGGTGAGCCGGCCTCGCTTGATCTGCCTACCCGCTCTTCAAACACTGATTGCAAAACGAGCGTGTCTCGAAGCTTGATGGTTCTATATACCTCTTGGAGTTCTTCACTGTTTGTGGGGCCAACAACCCTTATCCCTATATCGTCATCTACTTTGATATCGTCAGGGCAGGGCAAAACACTTTCAGGATCATCCCCTCTTTCAGTTGCTAGTGAGCGCTGCTCGCGTAACATCTCACGCCAGTTTTGCACGAATTCCGTCTCATCCTCGATGTACTGTTGTTGTGCTGCTACAGCACTAGAGACAATCTCCATGTAGTTGCGCTGTGTATGAGGCGAACCTGAGTGCGCTGTTTTTTCAATACTACGTATTGCAGCTTCGAAGGCAGATACCTCGGTTAAGCCATTTGGGGTGTTCACTTTGATCTTGCGATTAGCAGTTCGCAGAATGATGTCGCGAAGGCCTTTATCTTTAAGC
>Ga0315336_1000576_pt1 | contig 95378 bp, 93 predicted proteins | sample ASW5metaG_FD_204512 | JGI IMG/M metagenome (GOLD analysis project Ga0315336, IMG submission 204512) | Ammonia-oxidizing marine archaeal communities from Monterey Bay, California, United States - ASW #5 | ecosystem: Environmental > Aquatic > Marine > Intertidal zone | place: USA: California...
ACTTCCTTTCGTCCCAATAGATCAACCATGGATACTTCCCGAACTGATTTCATGGAAACTTTACCATCGATTAATTCAGAAAAAGTGGGTACGGTGCGATATGATTTCCCCGCCGCTTTACAAATGGAAACAATTCTGCGCATTTCTATATTGGATGCAGTGGGAATACAAATAATAATTTCGTCAAATGGAATTTTTAATTTAGCTAATTCTTCGATTGGACCCAGTATGGGAACGCCATGAATGGTGGCACCCACTTTTAACCTATCATCATCTACGATCCCTACAACTACATATTTCATTCCCTTATTATCACGAATTTCCCTGATTATTTTTTCAGCACTATCACCACCTCCAATCATAATCAATTTTCTACGATCTATTAAAAATGTATTTTGACCCACAATACTTTGGGCTTGGGATACATTACTAAAATACACTCGCACACTTGCACGGCTGACACCTAAAAAGATTGTACACAAAGCATAATCAATCAATAAAACGGATCTAGGAAATCCGGTTAGTCCAAAAATTAAACCTAACGTAGCAAGTGCCATTAAAGATCCGAGAGAAGAGGCTTTGGCAATATTAATAAAATCAGAAATGCTCGTATACCGCCACATGCCCTTGTACATACCAAAAATAAAAAATGAAATTAATTTTGTAGTTAATATGACGGGTAGAAACTTAGCATAATCCAATCCTACATGGTCAGGGATTGAAAAATCAAATCTTAATAAAAAGGCAATATAGAGTGCCCCCAATATCAAGGAAATATCAACGAGGATAAGCCGGATAAAGTTTCTCGACTTTTTATAATTTTTAATCATAGTTCAAAAATAGTAATTCAGAATTGGTTGAGTTTAACACGAAGACAAGGATAATCAATGTGATATTTATCACATTAAAATAAAGTAATTATTGTCTTTTTAATACCCGTCTGAGTTTATTGGGAAGTCGATTGAACAAAATAGACCTGTATTTTCTTAAGGAATAAACAAGCTCTTCAACCATTGTCATTACAGGCCGTGACATTGTATTTATATTCAACCCATATTCATTACCCTCTTTTAGAATTGATTTTCGCCATTTGCCTTTTATCACTCCATTATTATAACGTATCAAATCTTTATATACAGCGTAGAATCCATCATGTTCAAATGCTCTTTTTGATCCTTTTATTTCGAAGTCCCAAGCCGATTCTCCCTTTTTTAATATTTCTCTCAATGTAGATCTTTTCCAAATGCAAGGCATGGTCGAAGTTTTATAAGGTGTGTTTTTTGGGATACTTCCCACAAACGCATCAAAATATTCTGGTTTATGAGACATGCAAAGTCGCAAATAGTTTGGATTATAATCATTGACCCATTTAGATATCTGATTAAAATATGTCATTGATACTTTTTGATTAAGAAAGAGATCTTCTAATAATATTAAAACATAATCTTTTTTCAGTTGATCGATTCCATTTAATAAATTATCTGACCATGAAATATCTTGTCCAACTTTAATAGGGTGAACCTCAGAATGATTATACGATTTACTATTAGATATTAGATGAATATCTAAAGGACAATCTTGCCAATAACGAAAAAAAGTGTCGAAAAAAGTGTCCCATATATCAGAATAGGCGTCACATGAAATTACCAATAAATCAATATTTTTATTTTTCCCCATTGGTCTATTTTACGTTTAGGGTAAGAATCTATTACTAATAAATGGTCAACCAATGGTCAATCATTTCATCCATTAAAGTCTCAAAAGTATATTCAGGTTTCCATCCAAAGGTCGTCCTTAATTTAGTAGAATCTCCTCTTAAATATTTCAAATCTTCTGCTCTCATGAATTTTTTATCCTGGATAACAAAATCTTTATAATTCAAATCTAATCGGTTAAATACATAATCACACATATCTCTAACTGAATTTGTTACGCCAGTAGCACATACAAAATCATCTGGTTCGGTATGGTTTATAATCATATGCATTGCCCGGACATAATCTTTGGAGTGCCCCCAGTCACGATATGCATCCATATTACCCAAAGCAAGTTTTTCCTGTAATCCCTTTTTGATTTTTACTGCAGCTTTAACAACTTTGTTCGTCACAAAATTAGATCCTCTCCTTGGTGATTCATGATTAAATAAGATCCCATTTGCTGCAAATAATTTATATGCATTCCTGTAATGCTGAACCATGTTAAACCCAAAAACCTTTGTACATCCATATGGACTCGTGGGATTCATTTTAGTGGTTTCTCTTTGATACCCATCTTCATCTACAGTCCGACCAAACATTTCTGACGAGGAAGCTTGGTAAAACCTCGCCTTTGGGTAATTATTTTTGTAGGCCTCCAAAATATTTAAAAGTCCAAGCGCATTGGTCTGAACGGTAAATTGTGGAATATCCATACTAATCCTCACATGGCTCTGTGCGGCAATATTGTATATTTCATCGGGTTGAATGGTTCTTATCATCCTTTCCAATGAACTTACATCAAGTAAATCACCATATTCGGTCTCAACCCCATTCCCAATTAAATGATCTATTCTACTTTCCTGATGTTCGGCAATAGAATTACGTCTTACGATACCATAAACTTTATAATCTTTTTCTAATAAATATTCAGAAAGGTAGCTGCCGTCCTGTCCATTAATCCCTGTTATAAATGCTTTCTTTTTCATTTAAATATTTCCATGTTTTTTAAATTTGGCCAATCTTCCAACACCCATTGTTTTGGTTTTCTTTTTATTGCGTCTGATAATTTTTCTAATCCTATTTGAGCTGTTTCCGGTGTCATATAATAATGATATCCTTTCGACTTAATGTTTTGGTCTCTCCAGGGAATATCCGGTTCTCTGCCATCGTATGACATTCGTTTAAGTTCATCCCGAGCTTCTTTATCATCAGTTAAAATCATGCCGCCCTTTCTCAGATTCAAATGTTTTTGGAATTGAAAACTCAAACACATAAAGGTATTTGGAATGTAACTATTTTTTTTCCATAGTACAGCAGCATCGATGATATTCGTACCACCCAAGTAATAATAATCAACCCAGTCTTCTTCTTTCCAATCCCAATCAATGCCTATCTTATCCCCCAGGAATGCCACTGAAAGATAGGTCCGGGTTGGCACTGTGATTTTTTCTACCTTTTGATATCTCAAACATAATTCTAACGAATGGGTACAACTATCCACAGCAACGGCGAAAGGTGCACCATAAAATTCCGCAATGGCATTTTCAAAATCGATTACCGCTTGGAAACTCATTTTATACATTCCACATTTAAACTTATCAATGTCCCGTTTTTCTTGTCCATGTGCGGCAGGTATGCTTGTGAGTGGTCATCGAATTGGGCGTGTTCTGTATCTTTCTAATCATATCTTTGGATATTTCTCATGCCTACCTTTTCCAGTAACTGCTTTAAACTATTAAAATCGTAAGTGGTTTTATGAAAGATAGTGGTTTTCCCCATTTTCATTTTTCCATATAGGGGCCCTAAAAAATTTTCTAACGTATACTGGTTATTTAAATACAATTTGACCATTGCTTCAAAATCTGGAACAGCCAATCGTAGAATACCAAAAGGTTTTAGGATATTTTTCCATCTACTTAATAAAGAAATAATTTCATCTCTATCAAAATATTCAATAAAATGAGAAGCATTTATTAATTCTGCAGAATTATTATCATAATCTTTGAGAAAAATATCTGATGAATCAATATGGTCATAATCACCACCATCTATATGGACCCAACCCTTCCCAAAATCTCTCATTCCACACCCTATATTAAATTTCATTAATTGACACCTTGTCATTTTCTATCCCTTTGTAAGGGCCTGTTTTATACTCATAAACAATTGTATTATTTTCCTGTATGACATAGTTATGGCCACCAGAAAATGTCATGGAACAGTCACCTGGGTATAGAATTATCTGGTCAATGATGGTATCATCTAAATCATACATGACAACCTTTACACTGCCCTTAATTACTATCCATGATTCTTGAGCAATGACTTTTTTTTCGCCCTCTTTATAAATATGTTTGTGCGGTATAAATGTTCTCCCCTCATCCATATGTAAGGTAGCTAATTGAAGATGTTCTTCTTCTGGTGCGACATTTATTCTTGCCAATCCATCTTTGGTCGATAAACTTTCAATTTCTTCCAATCTATGGACAAGATGCAAGAGCCTGGACGGTTTAATTTTTGAATATATCAATTTCATAATTATTTAATCATTTTTTCATTTTAATCTAATTGAGTAAATATAATATTAATGATTTTTTTCTGATCTTCTTCTGACAAGTTTGTCCCAGATGGAAGACATAAACCATTTCGAAACAATTTATCTGAATTCGGTGTTTCAACAATGGAATATAATTTTTCCCCTGAAAATAAGGGCTGCAGATGCATGGGCTTCCAGAGAGGGCGGCATTCGATATTTTCTTTTTCCATTGCATGGATAATCTTATTTCGATCTATACCTAATTTTTTCGGATCAACTGTACATACGGTTAACCATTGGTTTGACATTCCATAATCGGCTTCGGGCATAAAATCAATACCATCAATATTTGATAAAGCATTTTTATACGTTTCAAAAATTATTCTGCGTTTTTCAACACGATCATCAAGAACTTTCAACTGTCCACGGCCCACGGCAGCTAACAAGTTACTTAAACGATAATTATATCCAACCATTTTATGTTCGTAATGCACTGCATTTTCTCTAGACTGGGTGGCCAGCTTTCTCGCTTTTTGAATCCATTCCTCATTATGACTTAACATCATGCCACCACCAGATGTGGTAATTATTTTATTCCCATTAAAAGACAATATATTTATATCACCGATTCCACCACATTTTTTGCCTTTATAATCAGCACCAAATGCTTCTGCTGCATCGGCAATTACGGGGATTTTAAAAGCATTACATATTTCATAAATAGCTTCATAATCAGCACTTTGGCCGTAGAGGTCGGTTACGATGACTGCTTTGGGTTTTTGTTTTTGGTCCATTGCTTTTTGTAATGCTTTTGGGCACATGGTCCAGGATACCATATTACAGTCGATAAAAACAGGCGTCGCACCTTGATAGCGGATGACGTTGGCAGATGCCACAAAGGTTAAATCGGAACAAAAAACTATATCTCCGGAAGAAACGCCTAAAACTTCTAATGCCAAATGGAGAGCCGCTGTTCCCGATGACAGGGCAAGGGTGTGGTCAATTCCTACATAATCAGCTACTTCTTTTTCAAAAGCATCCACTTGAGGACCTAGTGGTGCTATCCAGTTAGAGTCAAAGGCTTCCTGAAAAAATATTTTTTCCTCACCGCTCATATGGGGTGGAGAAAGGTAAATCCGCTTGTTACTATTGTTGGTCAAAAATAATGATGGACTCAATTAGTCCCAGGTTAACTGTTTTATTGGGTCTGCAATCACGGGCTTAAAAGGCATATGAGACAATATATCTCGCTCTAAATTTATACCATCGGCAATTTCTGTTATTGTTACCTCATTATTAATTACAGAAAATACGCACCGCTCAGTCACAATCATTATTTCCTGGCCTTTTTCTTGCATCATACATGGGGAAAATGTTATTTGAGAGACATCTGTTACTGCTTTGGAAATGGATCCTTCTTCTTCAATGGTGACTGTATTCTCATTCCTGGTTACGTCTAATCCTTTTGCGGTGAATGATCCTACAAACACAATTTTTTTGGCTGCATGACAAATATCGATGTATCCGCCACATCCATAATATTCTGAACTAATCAAACTTACATTTACATTCCCATGTTCATCGAATTGTACAAAACTGAGAACAACTGTATCTATATGCCCACCATTGAAACCGACAAATTGATTATCTTGGGTCAAAAAAGCAACGGGATCCAATGCAACACCAAAATCGGGGCGTCTTTCAGGAATGCCGCCCAAGACTCCTGATTCCATAAATGTAAGCATTTGTCCATATTTCTCAGAATTTTGTCGAGCAAAAACACCGACAAGTTCTGGAACGCCCTGACCCAAAATAACATTCTTTGAGGATTGAACTTCTTTTAAGGCGCGGAGACCAATGAGTTGTTTATAGGTGGGGTCGGTTACGGGTCCTGCTTCCTTGGAATAGTTTCCATTTTTCAGCAATCCTTCATGGAATATGTATTTATTTGTATGACGATGGTCCTTTTCCAAATCATCTGTAATAATTACACTATCAACCAAATGGCCGGGCAAATCAATCTCTTGGGGCTGCAGTAGAGTCTCGGATTTTTCAGAAATCTGGACAAATATTTTACCCCCGGATGTTCGAGCTGCTTGAGCCATAGATAAAAATTCTGTTTTCACCGGTTCATCACGCATAGAAACATTACCATTGGCATCTGCAATGGTCCCACGTATGAGAGCAGCATCTACAGGACGGGAATGGTAAAACAAGAATTCTTCGCCATTAAAGGATTCGATTGTTACGGCATCTTCAATTGTTTTGGGATTGAGTTTTCCACCATCCAGTCGCGGATCCACAAAAGTATGCATTCCTACGGTAGAAAGAAGACCGGGGCTTCCGCGGCCGATTTCACGAAAGAGTAGTGAAAGCTGGCCCTGAGGTAGGGAATAACCCTTTATTTTATTATCCTGTACCAATTTTCTAATTTCGGGAATAGAGCCATAATAACTTCCAAATGAACAGGCCAATAGATCGGGGTGAGCTAAATGGTCCAAGCCAGGATCTGTAGCGGAACTTGTAAACATAATTGTGAGGCCATTGGGTTCGCCGCTTTTATCAAATTCTTCCCGAACTAATCGAAGTAATAGTTGGGGTGTGCCAGACCAACGAAAACCTGTAACGGCAACACTTTTTACAGACCGTATTTGGTCCCGGAATTGGTCCTGAGTGATTTGTTTATCCATGATAATAAATTGAGTCAGGTTATATTGGCTTAGCCGGTACGCCCACAACAATTGTCCCAGGTGCTACATCTTTAACAACTGCAGCTCCCACACCAACGGTGCACCCTTTACCCAATCGAACACCCGGCTTAATTGAAGCGCCAACACCAATGGAAACATAATCCTCAACAATAACAGCGCCACCAAATGAAACATTTCCACCTACAAGTACATGATTACCAATTGTATTATGGTGCCCGATCATAGCATCGCCGCCAAGAAAGACATTATTACCTATGGTGCTGTGAGTATGAATCGCCGTCCCCATCTCAATGATCACATTATCCCCATAAGTAACTTTGGTATCAATTAAAGCTTTTGGGTGCACAATTGAAATCATTTTAAATCCATTGGATTTCAACAAATTATATTTATCACCACGAACCATATTATTCCCAATAGCGGCTATGGCCGTATTAACCCCATTTTCTTTTGCAAAATTTAGTAAATCATCTTGCCCAAGAATGGGTGTTTCTTCTATTAATTTTCCAATTTTTTGAGGATCATCATCGCCATAAGCTGCAATATTATATTCTTCAAGGTAACTAAGTACATTCGCAATTAATGTACCAAATTCTCCAGCACCGTAAACAATGACATTTTTCATAGAAATAATTTATCCAATTAAATATTAATTTTATAGTGTTCTCATATAAAAATAAAAAATAATTAGGTCATCCAAGTCGGCGTTAATTTTAAAATAGATTCAAACTCATCAATTTTGTTTTTTTCATTGTGGCCAACATATTCTCCATTTAAAAAATCGTTACAAGAATCAGCATTAAATACATCCCATGAATAATATTCTCTTGTTGGCAGAATGGGATAAAAAAGGGCATTAATATTTTTTGCAGCATTTAGATCACCAGGTGAATCACCGATAATAAGTATTTTACTATCTTCATATTTATCTTTTGCAGCGCACATTAACATTTCTGTTTTAGTACCAGTTTCCTGCCCGCCAATATAGAGAACCTTTGATATAATATTATTTTCTGACCATTCTCGATTCAAGGTATCTAAAGGCGTATTTGATATAACAACAAGATCCGCATGAGGTATTAAAGAATCTATTGCATTTAATGCCCCTTTCATGGGTGGTAGATTAAAAACAGTTTTTTTCACCACACGGTTTACTTCTTCACTCCACTCAAGAACTGTTTTTATAATTAATTTCTCATTGAGAGGTAAATCGGCAATCAAATTAATTAATGACTCATTACTAAAAGATTTGCTCTCATTAATCCAGTCTTCTAAAGTTTTAAGCATGGGTAGTTGAATTTGTAATTGTTTCACACGATCCATTTCCCGAAGATAATTAAAAGTAAGGATTAAAGCTTTAAATCGGTTTGTCCCTCTTGTCTTTGAAAAGATATTTACATAATTCCAAACCATATGAATCTCACGTGTAATAGTTACTAAATCAAATACCCTTATAAGAGAACCAACAAAACAGTCTTTATGTTTTAATTCCATCGAGTCAAAAATAGTCCCGTCCGAATCGATCCCTACAAAATAATCTTTTTGAGGTTTATGCTCCCTCAGGTCATTGAGGGTTAGATGAGGCAGATGATTATAATTCAATTTTATCTCCACACTTCATAATAACTATAGATTGGTTTGGATTTCTTTGCTTTAATTCTCTTTGAAAGGATGCCACTGATCCAGTGTTGTTTTTAAACATATCATAATGATTTGGTATAATATATTCTATCGATAAATTACTACAAAGAGCTATCAATTCATCTCCATTAATATTGCCGATTATACCCCTCTCTTCCCGATTTGGGTCGCGTCCATTTATGGGCGCGAAAAAATAATCATACTTGAACTGTGATAATAAGTCAATTTGGCCAGAATAAACAATGCCGTCTCCCCAAAAAAACAATGTTTTTTCTTTCCATTGAATGAGGATTGAAAGACAGTCGGGGCGCCCTTTTTCATCTGTCAATTCGTAATGGGCCGCCGGGATTGGCATAATGGTAAAGGGGGGAAATTCGTATGTTTCCTGCGGAAGAAGAAATGTGATTTTAGACAAATCTAATTGAAATGCGCTTTTTTCATATGCGCCGTCAGAAACATAGAAACAAAAGTTTTGTCTTATTTGATTTAAGGTCCATGGATCCATGTGATCCACATGGGCGTGGGTACAAATAACGGCATCTAATTTTTGTATTTCACTTGGTAGAAATGGTGGTGGGTAATTACGCATCATATAAGGGTCATTCAATCCACTCGGATTTTCAATATAATCGGACAAATATGGATCAATATACAGGGTACAATCCCTTGTCTTTATTACATATCCCGATTGTCCGATAAAGTAAATGGATAACTGATCATCGTTCATTGGTCTATATTCTATTTGTCGGATTAATTCCATTTTTTATACTATTACTTCTGTCTCTCCAATCGGGAAACTATCGGGAGCCGCCTGCGTATCGCAAATAATGGTTTTTGTTCCCTTACCATTTTTTAATAAGAACATTGTGGGTGTATTATCATCCATTGATTGTGCGGATAACACTTTTGAAAGCATTTCTTTTTTTTCTTTACCGAAAATAAGAAATATGAGTCGAGGGATTTTTAAAAAAATATCCATCGAAATTGTTACCCTTTCGAAGGGATCATAAGACTGTTTGAAATGATAACAATATTTTTCCATATTATTTTCACTAAAAATCCCTGCTGTATGACCATCGCATCCCATACCCAAGACCGCAATTATAGGTACATTATTTATCAATCTTTGCTTGATTGCTGCTAAGGCATCCCTTGTATTTAATTCATTTTCAGGAAATGTTTTGATTAATTGGGGTTTTGAACTTTGGTTTATTTGGTCAATGAACTCTCTTTGGATCATTCCTGTATTAGAGTGAACATTATCCAAGGGAACCACACGATCGTCAGTTGCCATAATTGAAATCTCATTCCAATTCAACATATAACCCGCAAGTTCTTTGTAAAATGAAATTGGAGATTTTCCCCCGGGTAATAAAACTAGACCGGGATTTCGAGACACTTCACTTTTAAATAAAAGAGAGGCCGCTTTTCCAGCGGCCTCTTTTGATTCAGTCACGATGATTTGAATCGAATTATTTATTGTTGGACTATGATTGATTTGATAATTCTTCCTGAATGAATTTAATCGTTTCTCTTATACAAAGCTTTAGTTAAATGACTCCCTAAAAACCCCGGTGATCCAAGAATTAGAATTTTTTTATTTTTCATATTAGGATTGTGATAAATACAGCCCAGTTTGTTTGTCAGTTTCTGTTGATTCAAATATTTTTTCTATTTTAAACCCAGCTATTTTTAATTCATTTAGTAAAAAATCAAAATCATATCGAACAACATGTAAAGGACCAGAAAATTCCTCAAAAATATAGCCTTTTGGGTTTATACTATAGTCTGAAACATTTTTTTCAACGAATGCGGTAAAAAATAATTTCCCATTTTTTTTAATTATTCTTTTAAAATCGATAAAATACTTACGCATTTCCTCAATTTTCATATGTGAAAAAACAGAATATAGATAAATTAAATCCTGACTTTTGCTATCTATTGGAAATTTAAAATCATCCCCAAATTCATTCCCATCCTCATTATACCTTTCATTTTTAATATTGAAATGTATAAAATTTAGTTGAGATGTATTTTTACTTAAAAATTTCTTACACCAATCAATGGATGGTCTATGAACATCGATACCTATATAGTTTATAGAATCAAATATTTTATTCAAACCTATGGGTAAACGGCCAAAGCCACAGCCTATATCTAATATGTTATCATTATTTTTTATCCCAAATTCGAATTTTAATCTTTTAGCCTCTAATATAGCTGATTGAAAAAAATAATCATCATCCCTAAACTCTGAGCCACACCATCTACGACGCTTTGGTGGCAAAATAATCCCATTAAATTTTACGGAAGATGTAAATGGCAATTTATCTAATAATTGATGAATCTGCGATTTCATGATTTTCTTGCTTCCTTTTTTGACCCCATAAATTCAGGCATAATTTCTTGATCACTTGCTTCAATATCTTTCCCCCTAATTACAGTAAACAAGGTTTTTAGAATTATAATTAAATCCCCTATCAATGAATTTTGTTTTACGTATTTCACATCCAGTTCAAATCTCTCTTCCCAAGATAAACTGTTTCTACCTGTCACTTGGGCTAAGCCAGTAATGCCAGGCTTAACATTTAATCTTTTTATTTGTGACTTATTAAACCTTGGAAGATACTTAGTTGGCATTGGTCGCGGCCCCACCAAACTCATATCGCCCTTGATCACATTAAACAAAACCGGCAATTCATCAATACTTGTTCGCCTTAACACCCGGCCCCAATGCGTCAGCCTTGTGATGTCATGTTTTGCACTCAAGGAATGGCCATTATCCATTGTTCTGAATTTTACCATTGTAAATGGAAAACCATCTCTTCCTAACCGTTCATGGTGAAAAAAGATGGGGAATCCCTGCGATATAACACTGATAACCGCTGCAATTAATATTATCGGAGATAAAATAATTAGCCCAATCATACTTGCTAAGACGTCAAATAATCGTTTCATCAACCGAAAATCCTTTTTGAGCCATGCCAATCAATAAACTTCCAAAACCTAACCCGCCTGTAATGGAATAAAGGCACTTTTGGAATAGACTGTAATCCCTCACTTGTCCCCATGTTTTGTCTGTATTTCCGCATGTAAATACCATCTTGGTATCCAAATTAAAATTTTTGAATAGACGATATATTGTTTTTTCCCGAAAAGCCCTCAAATGCATCGGCGGTTGAATAAAGCCATAATCATAGAATAATTTGGACGAAATTTTCCGCAATTTTGATGTGAGTGAATTTTGGTTTGGTAATTCCAAATGAATGATTCCCCCGGGTTTTAGTCGAGCCATTATGCTTTCCATAAATGAAATAGGATCTTCAACATGTTCAATTACCTGGTAAGCCATAACCACATCATATTGACCATTAAGAGAATCGATAGAATAATTTGAAATTGGAATTTGGTTCTTTTCTCCAAATTCTTTCCAGTAAGGATTAATGTCAATTCCAGTCCATGAAACATTGGATTCTTGCCATGGTCTGTAAAAAACGCCTGGTCCGCAGCCCACTTCTAATACGTTTTGGCATTTTCTATTCAAGATAGATTCATAAATGGCTAATCTTTTTTCAGCATATTTCATGGCTAAAACATTGGTTTTAGAAAAGGCCTTTGCCATCATTTCAATTCCTTCCATATGAACAGGTGAAGAATTCCCTCCAGATTCTTTTTCAACCATTTGGCTGCAATAATCCAATCCGCATTGATTGCAATGAATCACGGGGTACTCTCCCCAAGAAAACTTGTTCAATGCATCTGAGCCCGAACAGACAGGGCAGAAATTATTATAATTCATCATTATTCAAATTTTTCTTTAAGATAAATAGAAACACATTGTATTTTTATTCTCCCCCTTTATCCTTCGGATATTTCCCAAGCCAAAGGCGGGCAAGCCCCTCCGCCTATTTTCAAACTGCGGATAAACTTTGAAAAATGAAACTTTTAATTTACCCATATTTATATACCCCATCTTAAATCTTCCCCATTAGGGGTAGAGACCAAAAGGTTAGAAAACAAAAGTCCTGCAATTTTTTTAACATATAATAAAATATTCTTCAAGTTCTAAGTATTTTAGGCGCTATCAATTACAGTTTCAAATTTTCGAAAATTAGTATTTATGTCAAACTGATGGGATAACTGACGGGATGCTTTTTTCATTTGGTTTAGTGTTTCATCATTTGTTAATACATCATTTAATATTTTTGCTGCTTGAGATGAATTGTTCTGGGGTATTATAAATCCCGCGCCACTTTCTTTTAATAGGTCTGCCTGCCATCCTCCATAGTTAATCATAATGGGTTTCCCCGCTGCCAAGCCATCAAAAAATTTATTTGCAGAATTATGTCCCATCTCAGGTAAATCTATAAAAAAAGATGTGGTGATTGTTGCGGCGGAAAGAAGATCGGGCATTTCATTCTTGGGTAAATACCTTTCCATGAATAATATCTTATTTAATAGATTATACTTTATGGATTGTTTTTGAATTTTTTCTTTTTCAAATCCATCCCCTGTCAATAAAAAACGGACATTGGGATTAATTTTTTGTATCTCTTTTGCAATTTCAACAAGATAAATTACTCCATTCACCCGACCAAATGCACCGGTATAAACGATGAGTGGATGATTAGAAATTCCCTGATAGTTTTTCCTAAAATTAATCCCCTTTTGATCTGAAACTTTAAAGTTTTTTCTATCACTTAGGTTCGTTACTACAGAAATTTTATTACTGGGGACCCTTTCTTTCAACACAGAATTCATCCCTATTGACAATGCGATCACCTTTTCAGATCCTGCATAGGCTTTTTTTTCAAGAAATTGTGCTATTTTAATCATAATTGGAGATTTTAGCGCCCCAATGGCTATGGGTAACTGAGGCCATAAATCTCTGACTTCAAATATCATTTTTGCCCTTTTGACGCGTTTCAACCATAAAGCAGGAATGGCTATAGTCAAGGGTGTACTGCTGGCAATTATTAAATCATAATTCAGTTTATGGCCAATAATAAAAGTAAACCAAACATATCCCAAGTAGGCCGATATCCGTTCTAAGAAGTTCATTTTATTGGCATAAGGAATGGGAGCCCAATACACATTGATTCCGGATTCGTTTGTGAATGATAATTTTGATTTCCCCTGCCAATTTGTTGTAACCATATGTACAGTATCTCCCCGAGCCACTAACCGTTTTGCAAATTCATATGAACGCGTCGATCCAGGCATAGAAGGCGTATTGAAATATTGATGTAAGTATAAAATATTCATACAGAAAAAATACTATTTACTTTTTTTTAAATTCAAATATTCCACAACCAAAGTTACACCCGTAATTATTGAATATATCTTCAGGATTTAATTCAACGTCCTTATTTAGTTTTCCATTATCATCAATGTATGAAAATTTATAAACCTCAAGATTTTCACCTGTTAATTTTAAAATGGTTGAAATGTTCATTACCCTGTGAGCATTAAATTCTATCCTTTCCTTGCCAATAGGAACGGATAAATACAACAAACCATTTTTCACCAGTAACTTTACTAGGTTTGATAGTCCTTTTTCTAAACTATATATATCAATTTTATCACCATATCGACCTAACCCGAAGTGCTCTAAAGCATGTAAACAAGAAACCGAATCGCAATAATTGGTCAAATTGAAATTATCACCTACAATATCTTCCTGTTTAAATGTTATATTTTCAATATCTATATTTAATGGACGAATATCGAAAACTTCAAGGGGTCTAAATATTGAAACTGTAGAAACAAAACCATCAATTCTTGAACCAATATCAACATGTTTTAAAGGGTTTCGTTGATAAATTTTTGATGCAACATAATTATCCTGGTAAAAATAATGGGTTGAAACATTACCGCTTTGCAGATATCTATCAGCAAAAAATGGCGTGTTAAAAGTTATTTTTGTACTCAGTCCTTCCTTTTTTAATTGACGTTTTATTTTAAAATAATCTTTAAATGTAATAGGCAATCCGCGCAGGGATAACATAAATGTTCTCAGGTTGAGACCAAATGCAAGAAACCAAAAAAACAGGAACTTTATAAATCGATTATTTTTGATTTAAGCCTCCCCATAATTTTTATTAAAGTATTCATGTGCTTCCTTTTGAATTAAGTATTTTTTCTTCGTTAATCTTTTATCAACCGTTCCTTTTGATTCGTGGTAAACAACAATATCCGGGATATAGAGTATCATTCCATTAATTTTTAACACTATTTCAGCTAAAGTATTTTCCTCAGCGTAAAGAAAGAATTTATTATCGATATAGCCACCTTTATCAAAAAATGAATTTGAAAAGATTAAAAAGGAGCCATGGGCAGCATAGATTGGAATTTCTTTTTCATCAGAATTCATTCCTATATTTTTATTAAAAAATAGTTTTCGAACTAATATGATAATTTGGGCAACAAAAAATGAAGAATAATAAAAAATGTGAAATAATTTATTTTTCAAATTAAATTTTGATTTTTGGAATGGGTTTTGATTTTTATGATTTTCGAGAGAAATTATTTTGGGCGCTAAAATATCAGCCTTCCTGATATTAGAAAATATTTTATCTACAAAATTATTATCCTCAACTAAAATGTCATTATTAGATACAATTATGAATTCATAACGAAATTCCTTTGCAATTTTATTATCAATAATAAATCTTGCGGCACCAAAATAACTCAAGTTTCTTTCCATTTTAAATAAATCAATGTTATTGAATGCATTATTTTTAACAAAATGCAATATTTCATTATAATGCGTCATATTTGAACTATTGTCTGCAATTATAATATCCAAATAATTGAATTTGTCGAGTTTTGAGAGACTTTTTATATAGTTGATTGTTTCCTTGTGGGAATTATAATTGACCGTAATTATTAATCCTTTTTTCATTTAAAATTACTTCCCCAAAACATGATTCGATTTATGTTGAAATAAAAATATTACAGCTATAATAACCCAAGAAAATAATATACTATTGTAATGGAAAATGCTAATCAAGGGCGAATATAAGGTAAAAGCATAAAACATTGAAATGGGCAGTGTGTTGATGATAGAACCTGAAATTCCACGCTGGTAACTAAGTTGCAGAAAAAACCCCATAATAAATGTAATTATAATTGCGCCGGGAATAGAAAAATCAATGACCAATCCTCTTAGCGCCGTGAAAATATTGGTTGAAATTCCGGAAGAAATATTTACGGCCTCATAAAATCCTAATGATCTTTCCATGACACCTATCAAATTAAACGGACCAGCAAACGTTGTTAATACACCACTCAAATGTACGCTTTCATATTCACCTACCCATTGGGTAAATGCGGCCAAATATCCAAAAAAATATGCACGAATTCTATCTATTAATAAATCTACAATAATGGAATCCATTCCCTGGCGCAGCCATTGAATCAAAACAAAAAAAGCAGTAAACCCAAGTAGGAGGGCCCCACTACTTAGGACTATTTTTAAATATGGTTTTTTCTTGTTAAAATATGGATCATTGATCATGGCACCACTCATCCATGCGGAAAAGAATAAAACGAGCCCCAATAAAATACTGGTCCGGGCACCTTCGATTATGCCTAAAATCAGTGCCAATAATAAGGGCACGACAGTTAGTGCCTTCATTTTAAAAGAAATTTGCCTCACACTTAATAATAATCCCCCTAATAGATTCGCCGGGTAAATACAATAGAGGCTATAATTGATTATAAAAGGATAATTGATATAACCACTATATCTATCAACGGCTATCAAGTTGGGTATTGAAACCCAACCCATTGAATAATATCCGAAATTATAGGTATTTAAGGCATGGCGAAATAAAAAAATCAGCCCAACAATACTGATAATGGTAAAAACAACAAGGGGTCGATGAAGGTTCCGATAATATGTATTAAGAGATAGGACGGATACCCTATGTTTAGGTGGTGACGGTTTGTAGGCAATCACTGATCCTGCAGCCCAAGCCATGGTCAAAATAGTAATAAACCATACACCCATTTGATCTACTTCATATTCGGGAGCAAAAAGAATGGGAACTATGAGAAAAAAAGACCAAGAAATAGCAAAAAATGAACCGGGAGAAAGCCATGATCCTGTTACTTTGCGGGTTATCAAAGCAGAAATAAGTATTGTTATTACTGGAAATATTAACATGATAAATTAGTACTTTGACCTTACTATGGCCATTATAGAATAAATCCCTGTTAATAGGCAATAAGCCAAGGCAGAAATAAAAGCGGTGTTTGCTGTGGCCTGAACACCCATGCGTGGAATGAAAACGCTATTGCCAACTATATTTATTAATAATGAAAAAAGAAGGAACATTACCATAATCTTTGTCTGTTCTTTTAATTCAAGCATCTTATGGGCTAGAAAGGAAAATTGCCAGAGAAATCCTGCTGATAGTAGGGGTATGATCAGGGTTTTGTGTTGGCTGCTCATTTGAGGAATCGCCAAATGGATGATATCAAAAATAACATTTTCAAACATCCACATTATAAAAAGCAAAATGGTTACAAATCCAATCATTATACCCACTCCCCATTTAATGGTTTGAATGGCCTCTCTAATTTTTGAATCATTCCAAAGATTCATTATTCTGGGATGAATGGCTAAGGTCAGGGGAAAAATGGTAATGGAAAATATCCGGGTGAGTAGCTCCTGTATACCGGCATAAACGCCCAATGTTTCACCGGGTAAATATAGGTTAATAAAAAATCGATCCAAAAAAGGGAAGGCCAGTCCTGCTACGAACCATATTGATAAGGGTCCCCCATAAAAAAACCATTTTTTTACCCGTATTTTACCTGTCTTTGTTGGTTTAGATACATCAGTAATGAAATGTTTCATCACCTTCTTTTTTAACCCAAATATAATAGTCATGAATAAAAATGATATTCCCACCCCCATAAGAATGGAAAAACTATTTTTTTGAAATAGAAAAAATAGACCCAGTGGAATTGATAATGCCAATATTGATTGACCCAATGTGAGCCAAATGACCTTTTTGGACTCCAATTTAGCTTGGAAAAAGGTTTTTATATAATTGAATCCACCAATAGAAATAATACTTATGATCGAGATTCCCCATAATTGTATTGAACGGGGTTGAAAAATACTCAACACAGAAAAAACAATCACACTGATTAACCCAGAGTAAGCGAACGCTCTAATTTGTCCAGCTTTATAATCGTCAAACGTATTGTCTTTTGAATAATATCTCAATTGGGCCTGGTTTAACCATCCAAATCCAATGGCGACTATTAAATACCATTGAGAGAGGAGGAAACTATATTGGCCATATTGTTCTGCACCAATTATTCGCATAAACAAAATAACGGATGCTAATCCTGCGAACCCGGGAATGGTTTTTGACACCGCATAAAAAAAAGTTTCTTTTAAGAGTATTCTTTTGGGAATCATTGGATACGGGTAAGATGCAGGAGATTCAAAAGTTTGCTGAACCCATGGCAAAGGACCCCTCTTTTATTCTCCCTAAAGCCTTCTTTCCTAGGGTAGACAAGCTTTATAAGGGGGGATTGAATGGGTTCTGTTCGAGATAGTTTTCTCTAAAATAGATTGAAAATATTGACATAAAAATGCCAAAAAATAGGGAGAGGACTATGCTTAATCCTTTTCGAGGGCGGGTCAATTTTGTGGGGGTATTTGGCCCATCTATCTGCTGAACCATATCATTCCTTTCAACCTCGTCAATTTTTGCTTTTTCATACTGGGTTTTGAGGGTAATGTATAAACTGCTCTGAAGGTCTATTTCTCTACCCATTTCCTGTACACGCATCTCGAGGGATGGGGATGATGATAAATTGCGATTAAACTCTCGAAAATTTCTCAATTCTTTCTCCATTTTTTTCATTTCACCCGATACACTTTTTAGTCTTTCTTCAATGAAAAGGCGTTTTTGCATTACCCGATTTGTTCTTAACTGATTTTGTATTTGACCAGATTTTTCAATCAACCTTTTTGATAGTTCTGCTGCAAATAATGGTTCAAATAATTCCACGGATATGGTAACAACTGGAGAGAGGCGATCCTTAGATATCTTTATCATTTTTCGCAAATTGGTTATGGCACGGTTTATACGGTCCTTTTCCTCATATTTAGAGAGGTTATACTCCTTAATTAAAATATCTAAAAGTGAAATTTCGCCGTATTTTTTTGTTGAAAATGATTCAGGAAGAATAGTTGAAAGCAAATTACTGCTTTGGACAATTTCAGGATATACCTCATCCCATGGCACCGTACCACCCATGGATAATGGAATACTTATCCCAAGTTGGGCAGCAACGCCTGAAAAACCACTGGAACTCGACCCGTCTTCAGAAATGGGTAACACTTTTGCGATGGATGTGTACACAGGGTTCGCTACCCAAAACACATAAAAACTCATTAATAATGTTGTCAGAATTGGTAAACCGAAAAGGACCCTCACATTTTCTTTTAAGATTCTTTTTGTTCGTGGCCAGGAAAATTTTTGGGCATTTATTAAAATTTCTTTTTGGGTTAAAGAATCACCAGAAACTAACTCACGATTAGACTCATCAATTTTATTTATCTCTTTAGCGTTTAAAATCTCTGATGAGTATTTCATCAAATGTTTCGGAGGTATTTCTCCTGTTTTAATCCAACCAGACAAGGTTTGGGGTGTTACATCAAAATATTCCGCCACTTGATAATTACGGCGAAAACCAAAATGCCGCATGACTTCCATGACCACCTCTTCGGCGGTATGTGTTTGATTAGTCATGAATTAATTAAAGACATTAATTAGATCTTTTATTGTGAAATTCCTTCTGCATTGGTTCCGACTAAATAGATGTCAAATAAACTGGCACCAAAGGATTTTGTTGAACCCACAAAGACAATGTTATTATCAGGTGTTTCAAAAACGGACCAACCCCAATCATCATTATCGTATGTACCGTAAGGATAAGACCAAATAATATTCCCCTTTTCATCTATCCTAACCATAAATGCATCTTCATCGTAACCAGTAGCTACCTGCCGACCGGAAGTTCCGACTAACACGATATCGCCCTTTTCGGTCCCCGTAGCGTAAAATCTATGGTAATATTTTCCGTTGGCGGCGAACGTACGCTGCCAATCTATATTCCCCTCTAAATCAATTTTGCTGATTTTAGGTTGATATATTCCAGGTTCGGCGACAGAGTTCGTAGTTGAACAGATAAAATAGTTACCGTTATTGGTATTACTAATACTATAAACTGTTTCTTCTGCTTGCCCTTCCTCCAAAAATTCCTTTTCCCATAATAAAGTCCCCTCCTTATCCGTACGAAGAACCAAGCCATTTTTTGAACCATCACTATATCGATTTCTGCCTCCAGCAACTAAAAATCCTTCATCTGGCAATTGGGTAATATCGTATGCCCATTCATGATTGGGAAATGCTGGGTTGCCATGTGCTTTTTGCCAAAGTTGATTCCCATCCTGATCAATTTTAATCAAATAAACATCCGTATTCCCTGAAGAAATACCAGGACTGTTGGAGTGACCGGCGATTATATAACCGCCCCCTTTAATCTCAATCACTGCTTCAGCCACATCCCACATGCCACCACCATAGGTTTTTTCCCAAACGGTATTGCCGTGAAAATCAGTCTTTACAGCATATACCTGTTGGGCATTGCCAAATGACCAGGTTTGACCTACAAATAGAAAACCTCCATCCGATGTTGCAATTACATCATATCCATCTTCATTTCCGCCACCACCAAAGCTTCGATCCCATTCCACCAACCCTCTTGAATCGGTTTTTATCGCCCATAAATCTGTTTGGCCATTAATGTGGGGTGAGCGGGTGCCAACAACGATAATACCACCATCAAAGGGAGAAAGGGCCGCATTCCAGCCATAATCGTACCCCTGGGTGCCAAAGGTTCTTGAAAATCCCGGTGGTGTTTCTCCTTGCCAATTGTATCCTTTGCCTATGTCTTCACAGGATAGTAGGAATAGAAAACTGAAAAGCGAACTTCGGAAAAGCGTTATCAAAGCAGGAATATTGGCAGTTCTACTCACTTCAATCTTAATTTTTCTGATTAGTAATAACCTTATCTAAATCTTCCCTATTAGGGGAAGACGTCAATGGTATAGAAAAAATTAAAGTAGATGAATTGTATTTCAATTGATTATTTATTTTGTGGAGTTGGCTAAAATTGCAATTGATACCAAGGTCGTAACCAAACTGCTAATTTGCTGGAAACGGTCCGGCCTGACATTTTGTTCTGACAATGGCTTCTCGCTTACACGAATGATACTCCCCGGCAAAATCGAAACATTACTACGGGTATTTATTCTGGATGCTTCCCCATATGGTGTAATGTAAACAATATGTTTTTTATCTCCATAGGTGGTTAATCCACCGGCAAAACTGAGGTAATCCTTGGCAGAGTTATTGGCAGACCATGAAATATTCCCGGGATTATGCACCTCCCCCTCTACCTTAACCGTACCTACTATGGGTTTGGCAATCACTGTATCCCCTGGGGTGAGGACTAAATCACCGGTTTTTGACCCAAACATAAGCGTATCTCTTTTTACAATAACATTGTTGATGTCAGAAGATGTTTGAAGTCCCCCTGATCGCGAGAGAATAGAGTTTAATGTCTCCAGGTTGTTAATAAGGGGGTAAACTCCGGGAGAATTCACGTCTCCCCTTACCACCACCATTTTGGTGGGTATAAATTTTTCATAAAGGTGAACTGATAAATGATCTGATGGTAAAAATTTAAAATTATCATTTTGGGGGAAATTAAACGGTTGGGCCCTTTGGGTGCCATCTTTATTCGAACGGCGTACTAACTCTACATCTTTAATATTATTCCGGTCTACATGAACAATCTTAAGAATTATATCGAAAGATAATCCCTCTATCCAAGGAATCTTTGTTAAGGGCCTATTATTAACTGAAATGGAAATAGATTTAACCTGCATTGACTTTTTCGGAAAAATAAGGCTATCACCATTCATTACTGGCGTTGAGTCAAATTGGTTCTTTGATACATAAATATTCGGGGCACCATATCTTGCAATGATAACTTGGTTGCTTCCATTTCGACTAATGCCACCGGCATACTGTAATACAGAATTAATATTATTTTTATCGGTTGTTTCGAAATAAGCCGGTATTAACACAGCGCCGGTAACGGCGACTGTTTCTCCCCTTGGAGGGACAACAATGACATCGCTATCCAATATTCGTAACGATTTTGAAAGACCATTCCCCGTTATGAGCGGATATAGATCCATGGAATCGATAAAGCTTCCTTCCCTTTGGACCATTATATTTCTTAAGGTACCGGTTTCAGTGACGCCACCGGCTAATACCAAAATATTTGGGATACTCATGGAAGGGTTTACTACATAATTCCCAGGAAATTCTACATGACCGGCGACCGTAATATTAATATTTTTTATTTTGCCTATTGAAAATTCCAAATAAGTTAATGGAGGATCTGAATTCAGGCTGGCATAGACTTTACCAAATCTTTTATTAATATATGTCTTTGCCTCACTTGCGGTTTTTCCGCCCAAGTATAAAAGTCCCACATTTTTTATAAATACGGTGCCGTCTCTTTCCAGCATGGCCCGCTCATGCTGTTCGGCCTGGCCCCAAACAGAAATAATAATTTCATCCCCATATCCCAGGACATAATTGGCACTAACATTGGCATTATCAATAAACTGGATGGAATCTCTCAAAGAAAAAAAGCTGTATCCAAAATAATGCAATGGGGGAATGCTGTCCGTTGAAAGGAGCAGTCGACTTAATTGGCTCAAATCTTTCTGGATTACTTTCATTTTTTCCCTATAATATTTGGCCATATCACCGGGATCAATCAATAGTCGCACAGGCCCATCATCAGGACCTTTTTCAGATTCCAATCCTTTTTTGACTACCTCATTCGCCTGCTGATCCGCTTTGAGTTTGTCATATGTATTCATAAACCGTTTTAACTCTTCGGCGGATTGGGCGAAAAGAATACTTCCGAAGATGAAGATGAAGAATATTCGGGTAATCCGTATGTATTTATTGAGAATCATTTGAATAAATTTAAATAATATTCTGATTAATCGAAAATGTTAAATTTTTATAAATTTTAGTGAGAAAAATGATGGATGAAATCAGAAAGTAGATTGCAGATTATTGATTTATGATTATGGATGCTGGACTATTGGAAGTTGTAGGATAAGGCCCTGAAAGAAGATAAAGTATACAAGATAATAAAAGGGGGCATACTTTAATAAGGGAGTCTTTATTTATTGCTTGAAAGATTTGTGGAGAGGGCTAATAATTGACTGTTTTTGAGAGAGAAATCGTGAGGGTGTTGGTTCTTCGAGTGTTTGCCAACGCCCCCTCAGATGCATCGATCTGGTTACCCTGGGCATCAACATAAAAATAATCTGGGAAGCCTAAAAAAGCCTCAAATTGCTTTTCGTAATAAATTCCAAACCAAATATCTTTATATTTATAGCGGGTATCCAGACGAAATTCGATTTTGACTTCTGCAGGGCGATGTGACACAATGCCATGGCGTTCGTAATTCAAAGCAGGAATTACCATGAGTTTATCTGACAAATACCCTGCATAAATATACCAGTCATCTGAGTCTGTACCGGAATGGGCGCCCCATCTTCGACCATAATATGAACTGTAATCATACAATCCCCGATTATACCATGTGCCGGGTCCCGTTGGGCGATGGCGAGATGAATAAGTAATCATAAGATTGGTCCATTCGAACCCCCATGCCCAGTTTTTGTTATTTCCAATCCCATAATCCCGAACACCAAAAACCGTGGCCATACTGTGATCAGGCTGGGAGAAAAAATCTGCGTAATACATGCGGTTATCATTAAATGCAATTTCAGTATATATTTTGATATCTCTTTTAGGAAGTGTTATGGAAAAATAACCTGAAAGTGTCTGGTCCCAAACATCATGACCGCCAACTGTATGCTCAGCACCAATTAAATCACTGGTAAATATTCCCTCAAATACAATATTGCGCGCATCTTTTTCAGTCCATTCATATCCAGCGCTTAACACACCCCCCGTGAGGTAATTACGGCTATAGCCAGCTGAAATAATGACTGGTCCATACCAGGACAACTGGCCGTTAAGGGATGTGTAATATTTACTTAAAACACCTACTTCTTCATTTATGTGAGCAAAAGTGTATAAACCATAAAACCCAAATGATCCAATTCTAATCTCCTGAATGGTTCCTATAATTTGGGCTGGAAAAGGCTGGGCATTATTTGTCATTTGTAAACTGGAATGAATGCCAGGGCCCCACCAGCGGTTTCCCTCGTGCCAGCCAAAGCCGAGTCCTTTATAATGTAAAAAAGCTAAAATATTTCTGAGACCACTACTCTCGGGTTTTTGAGACCCGGCCAACGGGCGATCATTCAATACTGAAAAGGTGCCTCCCCTGTTAATGCCATCTACGGGTAAAAATTTATTCGGCATTAAATACGGTTCCGCCATGAAAGAAAAATAGGGACTGTTGAATGCTATCTGGACCGAATTAAAACTGGCGATCCCTTTTGACACATAACGAACATCCATATTTTCCTGATTCGGGGCATTGTCATTATAATATCCTTCACTCCTGAATGTGACCGAAAAAAACATTGAATCGGTGTTGAAAAACATGGGACGGAACATGTTGGACTGGATAGGAATATGACCCTCAAATTGGGATTTTTCACTCAGCAAAAGGTGGAATGGATCGGCAGGAATGTATCCTTGCGCCTTTGCGCAATTAAGATAAAAGAAAAAAGATAAAAAGATAAAAGAAACGGCCCTAATATGGGAAGCTCGTTTTATTATTTTGGATTTGGGTATATGTTTCATTACATAGATAAATAATTAAAATTCTAAGATTAAACTACCTGCCTTCGCTGATGCTACGACAGGCTCTCCTTCGGCGGATAAACAAGCGAGGGAAAAGGGCTGGTTTTAAAATATTCATTTCGAGAATTTAATGGGTTTTATTGATTTGTGAGTAGTTATTCGTTAATTGGTGATGGGTAACTCGTGAATAGTGGAAAATGGATTGTATATCTTCGAATTACATCGACAAAATAAATCGTTGTTGTGTTTTCCTAACCCAATGTCGGAGTTGAAATGATTCCCCTTGTTCAGGTAAGGAACGTGAATCGGTTGGGAGAATATCTATTGCGAGTCGTATAAAGAAGATTAAATTCTACATAACCGTCGCAATGAAAATTAAAATAATCCTTTTACTCTTACCTATTTTCCTCACTGCATCTGGAGGATATGATAATGGTACAGCAACAGGCAAAGGACAATTTCAAATCGATTTAACCTGGAATCCATTTGACCGGATTTATTTTGGCCAAACTTATATTGTCATGAGTTATGGACTGAGCCATCGCTTAGATATCCACGGTTTTATTTCTCATCACACCAGGGGATATGAGACCTGGTATGGGGGTGTTTTCTACCAATTTTTAAAAACACAAAGAATGGATTTGGCAACAGCAGTAGGTGTTCGACGTCGCTTTAATGAAAACTGGACCCATATTTTTGCGCCACAACTACTTTATACTATCCATTTAAATGATCGATTAAATCTTGGGGGAAGTGTGGTGAATATTATGGAATCCCTCTCCGATAAACCTACGAGGGACAGGGATAAAAGACTTAACAAGTCGAAGATGGCGGTGGATGTAGGTTTGTTTTATCGGCTCAAATATAAATCACAAAAAATTGAAAGTATTTCGATTGGCATTGGAGGGTTTCACCCGGCTACATGGAAACCAGATACTTATTTTTTGCCAACATACAGCATTGATATAAAGTTTAAATAGTTAAAAGATATTAGATGGCAGAAATCAGAGGTCAGAATACGGATAATTGATATACGAGGTTTGGATGGGAAATGGATGATATTTACAATTGTCTATTTATAATTGAAAATTGAAGAAAATTGGGCAGCAAGTCAATCTAGGTGAACTGCAATTGGCAGGAAGGTGAGATTTGAATGGTGGGGAATATTATCTATGAAATAAAATAAATGGTGCGGTGAAGGAGAAATGATGAACCGAACCAAAGAGAGAACATTGTTAGAAAAAACCAAATGGAAACAGGAAAACCCAGCAATGCAAGTGTTACCCCACCAAGAGTGATGAGAATCAGCAGTAAATCCAGGGCGGAGAATTTACTGATATTGCAACCGGACCGTTTTTCTAATGTAAATACAAGATATGATATAAGTAAAAAGATTGTAAATAGTTTTGTAATAATATCTAACTCTGTATTCCAATACAATTCAGCAAAAAATAATACCAGCCCCAACTGGATGACATATTTATCCATTTTATCTTTTCGATAAAAAAAGATAAAGATAAATATAACAGCCAAACCATGCTGCCAGGTAATAATACTTAAATTGCAATAAAAACTGAGGGAAACAATTAATCCAATTAGTAATGCAGCCATGAATACGGTTCTGGGTAAAAATGGAGATGTTTTCTGTGGACCCTTTTGCCATTTGTACAGAGGGCCTACTACATTTATAATCATAGGTACATAGGTTTGTACCGGGGGCATTAGAATAAATAATAGCAACAATGTTAAATGTACCAGCATAATATTTGTTGATAATTTTAAATGGAAACTAAAGACTGCTCCTAAGACTGATAGTAGTGTAATAAATAAGATGGATCCAATAGAGGATAAGTAGCTGCCGCTTTGTTTGAGAATGAGATGATGAAAATGGATTGTGTCCGCTGTCATAGGATTTTTTTTGGCAGTAAGGCGTGTAAAAAAGACGCGGGTGGTGTCTGCAACAAGGTATGAGGCCAAAAGAACGAATGGCGTCATATTTAGAGATGCTGTGGTAGGGGTCTGTATTAAAAATAGCAAGGGGAGTACAGCCGTGTGAAAGCCGAGAAAGAGGCTACCGGCATCCCCCATAAAAAGCTTAGCTGGGCGCTGATTAAATACCAGAAAGCCAAGAAGAATAACTGAAAATATAAGATTCAAGGTGGCAAATGAACCTGAGCCCGATAAACCTAGCCCCAAACATAAAAGTAGCATAAAACCACCGGCGAGGCCGTCGAGGCCATCTAAAAGGTTTACTGCATTATAAATACCAATGAACCAAAAAAGAAATATCACCAGAAGGCCTATTTGTGACATAGGAAATAACAGGTTATAAAAGGTAATGGCTTCGATACGGCCCCAGAATAGCATTGATATATAAGCCGCCAGAGCCAGCTGGACTGTGAATTTAATTTTCCAGGGAACATGGCGATTGTCATCTATTGAACCCAATAAAATAGAAACGCCCCCACCCACGATGTACCATTGGGGGATCAAGCCTAACCACCATGCTAAAAAAAGCAATAATGACCCAAAAACGAGACCGCCTATTTGGGGTATTGCACCCATATGCTGCTTTCGGATATCAGGATGATCCAAAGCATATTTTTGACCAAACAATATTAATACAATTTGCAAAAAAAATATACACCCTATAAATAGAAGGATCGGTGGAAAAATCATCAATTTACTAACAGCAGTTACACTTTGGTTTGTTGTGGTTATTATTTTTGTATAGCAATATTATTCTTTGGTCTTTAAGACTTCTCAATAAATTCATATATAATTGTTTTCTCAAGGGCATCCTTTATTGTAATCGGCGCTTTAAAACCACTATTATCTATAGCGGTATTGTATACAGAGTTTGCACAAAATTTCTTGATACGAATTGAACTTATTGTGAATTTTTTCCCTGATATCAATGTCAATAAATCAAATAATTTTCCAATAAAAAACCCAATTATATATGGGATTTTCACAATATTTTTTTTTTGAAACCCCATTATTCCTCTCACTAACGAAATCAACGAATTCATTGTGAAATCAGGCTTATCCACATAATTATAAATGTGTATACCCGGTTTAAATATTAAAGAATGTTTTATAAAGGCAACTACATTTTCAACATATGCCATAGATTTTTTATTATAACCATTACCAACCATAATAAACTTCCCACTTATAATTTGATGAAATAAATTATAAACATTTCCTCGATTGTTTTCTCCAAAAACAACTGTTGGGCGAATAATCACCAAGGTTCTTTCATCGGGATCCTCTTCTTGCCATAATTTATAAATTTGTTCTGCCTTATATTTTGTTTTACCATATTCGTTAAATGGATTTATTTTGCCATTTTCATCGGTCCCAATGGGCCCAAATCCATAAACTGCAACGGTGCTAGTGAAAATAATCTTTTTAACATTTTTTTCCCGAGCCACAATACAAATGTTCTTGGCACCATTGACATTCACTTCTCCGTACAAACTTATTGGTTTTACGTCATCCCGATGTTCAGCTGCTAAGTTAATTATTATAGAGCTATCCGGGATTACTTTTCTCAACGATTCCATATTTCTAACATCAGCAATCTGAGTCAAATTTGAATATTGATTACTTTCAATTTTATCAATAATCGAAAAATCTATTTTATTAATAAATTTTTTAGATAGGACTGTCCCAATAAACCCAGACCCACCGATGATACAAATATTATTTATCATTAATTATAAAAGTTGTTCCACAAACAATTAGAAAATCATAGTGTATTTTTTTACAGTGTGCTTTTTTATTTTGAACCTCGTAAAATATTATAAATAATGGTAGTTATTTTTTGTGGCATGATTCTAACGATTGGTCTGGAGAAGATCATAAATATATAATAAAGTAAATTTATATGTTTCATTTTAAATAATTCATTAATAAATATAATTTCATTTATTAAGTATTTTTTACCGTGCCTCCTGTTGATCTGGCTATTATTTCTCATTATTAACAAAACTTTATTAACATTAGAAAATTTTACATTATTTACAAGTAATTTTACCCATAAATGATAGTCTTCAAAAAATAAATAATTTTCATATGAACCCACTTCTATAACTAATTTTTTTTTAAATATTACTGATGGATGATTCATAGGATTTCTGAACCTTGAAAAATTGTAAATATCCTCGTGATTTTGGGGTGTTTTCCGAGTTCCTATTACTTTATTATTTTCATCAAATTCCTCTACCCAACAACCTACAATCCCTATTCCTTTCTTATTAATTAAATTTAATTGAAGATTAAAACGATTCGGTAGTGAGATATCATCAGAGTCCATCCTAGCTACAATATTATATTTGCACTTTAATAAACCTGCCCTCAAGGCAGGGCCCAACCCTGAGTTTACTTCAAGTTGTACTCTACGAAATTTATCTTTTAGACGTTTATCCCACTTGTCGAGCACAAATAAAATGCCATTAGATAACGGCCCATCTTCAACAATAATAATTTCTGCTGGTTTTAATATTTGATCATCCCAAATGCTTTTTATTGCCCTTTCTAAATACGCAGGATTTTCCTTATTATAAACTGACATCAATACAGAAAATTTTATAGCCTCACCCTCCATATTCTTTAACCATATCATTAATCCCTTTTGTAAAATTGAATTGGGGCTTAAACTTTATTTCTTTCCCTGCTTTTTTTATGTTGATAATAAAATTACTTTTATGCATCACCCTAGAAATCCCAGAAGGTGTAAATATTTTATTATTAGAATTTTTATCCAAAATATATTCGCTGTTACCATTGTCTCTTAATAATTCGGTTACTAATTGAAGAACTTTTAACAAGTAATTAATAATAAAATGTGCTGGAGTTCTATACCAGATTAAATATAGCATATTAAATAGGTAAAAAGGATGATATGAATAGGTAGTATTATCATTCAAAATCCTTAACCTATTCTGAATATTTATTTCGCTTAAGAAATTTGAGTGTCCATTATAAAATTCTCTCCATGTTAATGACTGGTTCCCAGTAATTAAATATTTACCACTCATTAAATGCTCTGAACAACACTTCTCGATCAATGATACAACATCCTTAACGTATATAGCATTACAAATGATATCCCCAGTATTAGGTAATTTAATCCCTTTGGAATTACAAACATTAAATGCATAATCAGACCAATTGCCCCCATAACCAAAAACAATAGATGGCTGGATTATGATTATTTCAAATTTGTTGTTTTTGAAACTATTCGAATTTCTATATTTTTCTATTATTTGCTCTATTTTTATTTTTTCACGACAGTATGGTGCTTTAATCTTCGTATATACAACATTTTCATCCACTATTGAGGGCCGATTCAAATCATAAACAGAAATTGTACTTAAATATATAAGCTTTTTAATATTATTATTTTTACATGCGTTTAATATATTTTTTATACCAATAATATTATGTCTATATCTATTGTCAAAAGCAGCATGAATTAAAACATCAACATTTTTTGTTTCATCCAAAATTTTTGTGTAGTCGTTTAGTGGGGCGTTATGTCGTGTTAATTGAATGAGCGAATTATATTTATTTCGAAACATTCTAACAAAATGACTACCTATAAATCCATTGGAACCTGTTATCGCAACTTTAATGGTTAGCCTCTTTTAAATAATCAACTAATCTGCATGCAAGTGCACTTATTGTTAGGCCATTATTAACATTACCAGACGTGGGAAAAGCGGAACCATCACAAACATACAAATTGTCCATCCCAAAGTATTTTAGATTTTTATCAATAACACCAGTTATTTTAGTGTTACCCATTCTTGCTGTCCCCACATGGTGTGCTGCTGACGTAAAAATATTTTCCCAATCTATGTCATTTTCATCGTGCGTAAATGAATAATGATCATTCATTATTTTATTCGATTTAAGAATCTCAAACCATTTTTTAGTGCTTTCAATATCATAATCAGAAACTTTCCAATTAATTCTAGATATTGGATATCCCCACATATCTAATTTATTCGATAAGGACACTGAACTTTCTTTATTAGGTGTTTGTTCAGTAAGAAAAAATAAATCAGCATATTTATAATTAAACGAAAGTGACAACTTGTAAATCAATATTTGTGCTACAACATTTAAGTTTTTTATTACTTTTAAGATATCTTGTTTTGTTATTTGGCGATCTTTAATTGATAATAAAGATAATTTAATTTTTTCAGACTCATTATTTATTCCTCTAACAAAAGATGGCCTGAAATAAAAACAAGAGTTAGGTAAATTAAATTTTTTCTGTGTATCTTCATCCATTATAAGCCCAGATTTTATTACCTGATTTCTTGATATTTTTTTTGCAGAGTATATTTGGGCAGGTGTTTTATAATTAAATTTAACTTGGCAAAGGTTACCCATAGGATGATCCATTAAATATTTTCCTATATTACCATTTTTAAACTTTGAATTAATAAGTAATCTAGGCGTTTCTAATGCACCGGCACATAAAATATATTTCTTTGCCTTTATATATTTAAACTTACCATCCAAACCTCCAATTTTAAGTTTATATATTATTCCCTTTTTTTTCTTTAATTCGAGAGCCGTTGTGTTTATGAAGCAATGGTTAAACTTGGCATTTTTTAAATATTTAACGATTTCGTTTTTAAAATTTATAGGAGGTAGTGGTTGTTGAAATATTTTATTTTTAAATAATCGTCTATCAATATTTAATAAATTAAGTGAATCAAACAAATCTTTTGGAAGATTATCTAAATTAAAAAGATTATAATTGTTAATATTTAATATATCACTTGCCTGTTTATAGTATGGGCCTAAATCACTTAAGTTTATTGGCCAACCACTATTTGGTATCCATTCTCTTTTTTCAAAGTCTAAAGAATCAAGTGGTGCCAATACACCATGCCACAAGTTACTTGTACCACCAACCTGGATTGAAGTAGTTGATCTTAATCCAAAATCTCTGCCAATATTTTCATATATAACTTGCGGAGTTTTGGGATTTGTAAGGTTTCCTGATTCTATTAATATAAATCTAATTTTGGATTTTATTAATTTATGGACTATTGTTCCCCCAGCAATACCAGAACCGATAATGCAAATATCTGTACACATATCCTCTTTTTCAATACTAGAAATACAAGATATCATTTTGAATTTTTCCCTAATATTAAAACACCAACTGCCAATCCTATTGGATTTGGAGCAAAAGGAAAATATGTATTTGATAAAGCAGGTAATAATACTAATAAATTAAATAAAATTGAATTTCCTGATTTAATAAATATTGAAAATATTGAAAATAAATACGCACTTAACGCTATAATCCCACCAAATATCATCGTATCAAAGATTACATTATGAAATGTACCAAACGGACGAAAATATCCACTATTATTAATAATATTAGGAATCATTGACTCACCCAGGCCAAATATTGGATTTTCCATAAAACTATCAAGGGCTATTTCCCAAAGAAAAGTCCTACCGGTTAAATTTTTAAGTTGTTCTATTTTAAATACAGATTCAAAAAAAGGAAGATATCCACTATATATTATTATAAACAAAGAAAATAATAAAAAATAGAAGCTAAACTTTTTCCAACTGGACACGATAAGTGCTAATATTGCTGCGAGGTATACTGTTCTATAAAAACTCGATAAAATAAATATTAATGAAATGGCTATAATAATTATTTTGTTTTTCTTATTAAAATTTTCATACCCTGTTTTGTTAAATAATATCTGAAGAAAAAATAAATACATTAAAATACCATAAACATTTTGTTCAAATACAATCGATCTGGTTGAGTGTATGCCAATACCAAAAAATGATTCTGCAGGGGCAACGCTAAACACAATAAAAATAATTCCGATAGAACCGATAATCAAATTTGTAATAAATAATATTCTATGGAAAAATTTATCGTATCTATTATTATATGATAATATTGTTGTTGCGATTATTGTTATCAAAATGAATCGAATAAATGAAATTATAAATAAATTATTTTCGGCAATAAAAATATTTATAAACTCTCTAAGAGCAAATACTAAACTAAAAGCACTGATCCCGAAAATATAAAGTGTTAATTTTTTGTTGATTCCTGAATATACAAGAAGAATTAGAAAACCAAATAATAATATTAATGTCCCTATTAATTTAAATAATATCCTTTCATTTGAAATATTATAAATACCTCCTAAAGAAAATATATTAATATATAGACCAATAAAAATAAGAAATAAAGCAACTCTTGTGGGTCTAATCGTATTTTGACTGAATCTAATCAAAACAAATTAAGTTATTTAAAATATTATATCTGTTAGTCCATGTGTGTTGCATAGAAAACAGAATTTGATTTCGTTTTTTCGTACGATTATGACCTAAAACTATTTTTTTGATTTCATCATAGGTATATGTTGATATTTTGTAGGTATAGTCATTCCATCCTTTGACTGAAAGTCTACTATTGGAAATAATTGGCAATCCTGTTCGTAATGATTCAAAATATTTTGCAGGAGAAATGGAATTAGAAAAACTACTTTTATCATATGGAAGTAATATGAAATCGTATTCAATAATTTTTTTAGCTAATTCTTTATTTACCAGTTGCCCTTTATAGCTTACTTTATAATCTAGGTTGTTGACATTGATTAAACCATAGGCATCGATTTTAACATTCTTTATTTTAGAAAGACCATTAATTAATTCTATATCATTATTATTTCTTAGATTTCCAAAAAATACGCCTTTCAATTCATCTTTATTAATTATTATTTTTGTTTTTCTACTCCCCCATATTTTTTCATCAAATCCGGGCAATATTAATGACAGATTATATAAAGATGTTTTTAATTTATTAAATAACAATTCCGAATCAGTAATCACTATATCAGAATACTTTATTACATATTCAGCAAAAAATTTATTCTTATCTCTCCGCCATGGTATTTCCCACCAATTATGAATAATATCAAAAATTTTAATAACATCTATCTTTTTAATTAATTGGATTTTTTTAATTCTTTTAATAATGTCCAAGTGAGGTATAAAAAAATACACTATTGAGTTTTGGGTGATATATTTTTCAACATTCATATAAAATATAAAAGAATTGTATAGCTTCGAGAATAATGACCCCGGAGGTAAAAATAATGACTTTTTCAATATAATATTATCTGGAATTTGTTTTGTGATTTGATTTGGTTTATTTTTATATTTTAGAATATCATTAATGGTGGGATACCGCATTATCACACGTTCAATAAAAATTACTTTATGCGCTATTGTAGAGAAATGCCGTGCAAAATAATGATGTCTTTGCTCTAAAAATGACCAACTAATCTCAGAAAAAATAATAATATTTATATTTTTAGGTATTTTATTTATAGTAATAAAATCCTCGATTTAATTCGAAAAAATTTCTTTGTTGATATTTATCTAAAAATTGAATTTAACAATATTAAAATAATTTAATAAAACTTACGCGTGGAACATTAATTAAATTTCCCCCGCAGGTTGCATTATATAAAGAACATCCATTTTTTTTTAAAACTTGATAAGAATATTCTATACTTTTTTGCATTCGATCCACATGTGGATCATGATATCTTTTCCCTTTTCCAAAATAATCAGGATGAAAATGATTCAAGTCATTCTCCCGAGAGGTAATAACTTCACCGTCTGCATAAACAGGAATTTTATAGTTCAAGTCAACACCTAATAAATAAATTTTATTGCATCCCATAAATGCAGCCAATTGGATGCTGAAATATACTACTGTGCCTCCCCAATAGACTTTTCTATCACATCCAAATGAAAATTGTGGAAAATTGATAGTATTAGAATCTCCATAATGTATATCAAAAAATGGATAGATTGTGTTTTCTGAATCATCCAGACAATATTTAAGATAGTGTGCAACAATTTTCTGTGTTCCACTCAAAGCATTTATCTCATTTGCATTATCTTCTGCCGGCAACGGATCTTCCACAACATAATAGGTAGGCAAAAATCCAACCTTATCTGCAATTAAATAAAAAGCATTATGGCCAAATGTGATTTCATTCTTTAATACAGATAAATCCATCTTATTGATACTGGGACCGCTTCCAATTATGAAACAACGTTTATTTTTGTTACAATCCCTTAAAGTTTCTAATTTTTTAAAATTATCAGATTTATAAATGGATTCGGCTCCTAACCAAAACATAAGTTCGTTGGGGTAGCTAGCTATTGTATTTAATTTTCTTTTAACTATGCGAGGTATAAGTGCTTTTATTTGTTTCAATTTATTATACCAAATAATCCTTGAGATTGTTTACCGCCATCAATCCTTGCCTTTCAACACTTTGGTATGTCCTAGACCCGATATGCGGTGTAATTAAAATATTAGAATATTTTAAAAATGGGTGACTTTTATTCATTGGCTCATCATTGAGAACATCCGTTAAATAGCCACTTAATATTTTATTTTCAATTCCATAAATAATTGCATTCTCGTCTACCAACTCACCCCGTGCAGTATTTATTAGTAATAATCTTTTATTTGTATGATTTTTTAAAATATTTTTATTAATGCACCGATTGTTTTCATCGTTCAAATTCATATTTAAAGAAACTATATCTGTATTACTAAAAAGGTTTTCAAGTTTATCACAAACTTTTACTTCATGTTTGTTTGCAAAATCCATATCAACATATTTATCGAAAGCATATAATTTTAGACCAAAAGCTTTCGCGCGTAATAATACTTCTTTGCCAATTCTACCCAAACCAGCCACACCTATTTTTTTACCAGAAATTTCATGACCTATTAATCTTTCCCATTCACCTTTACGTGTAATATTTATTTCATCTGGTATATTTTTATAAAAAGCCAGAATTAATGCAAAAATATGCTCAGCAACCGCCATATGATTAACACCAGGACAATTGGTTACTTTTATTCCCAATTCTTCAGCCGCTTCTAAATCTATTTTATCAAGCCCAATTCCATATTTGGATAATATTTTGAGTTTTCCAACTTTCCCTTTTTCCAATACACTACGTGAATAATAATCATCACCACATATAACTCCATCATAATTTGCAATAATCGGTAATAATACCTTTTCTGTTATGGGACCTCGTACAGTATCTACTTCAAAACCTGTTTCTTTTAAAGCATCATGGTGTTTACCAGGTGTGTCCTGAAAAGATGTAGTTGTAAGTAATATTTTCATTCGTTATTAAAAATTTTATCTAATTCATAAAAATCATTAAATCGCTCAATACCTTTATAAGTTTTGAACAGATTTTCATTTTCATCCGTTGAACGAAGTAAAAAATCAATATTATTATTTTTCGCCGCTTCAAAGTCGCTCATCGTATCTCCAAGAAAAACAGAATCTTTTAAAATTAGTTTATTATTATAAATTATATTTTTAACAATTTCTGGTTTTTTACCGGGAGAACCATAAATTTTAACAAAGAAATCAGCAATACCTCTTTTAGTCGCAATTTCAATGATCTCTTTCATTGGTGTTGCGGATACAATCCAAAACTCACATTGTTTTTGATATTTTTTTAAAAACCATAATGCCCCTTTTACTTCTTCCGCGTTTAAAATCCTTTCAATAACTATTTTTGAAAAATCTACAGATAATTGGTTTACCTCTTCTGCCGATAATTCAATATTAAGGAAACTCTTATGGTAATAAGGGAACTTCTCATAACGAGACATTCCTCCATATATTTTATGGTGCGTAATTACCTTTCGAGCGACATCTACCCCGTAACGCTCATACATCTGATAAAAAGCCTGCGTTTTGATATGAAGCGATTCAGCCAAAACACCATCAAAGTCAAATATAATATTCTTGTACTTCAAATCAGTTTATCACCAACCAATCATTTGCGTTTGAAGAAAGTAGACCCAATTTATTTGTGCCCATTTGTTAACACTTCCATTTCATGCCTAGCTAAATCGCCCAAATAAAAGAAATCTATACTGAATCCTATAAATGTATATTCCAAATCAATTTTCTTCTGAACTTCTTTATGATTTGGTTTAATCACATGATAACCAAGGGGAAAGTTTGCATTTTTACATGCATTCTCAACCTCCTTAATTGCTTTTAATAACACGGGGCTATCCAATTCACCGGGGAAACCAAAAGAAGCGGACATATCATAGGGCCCAATAATGATTCCGTTAATTCCCTCAACGGAAATTATTTCATCAATATTTTCAACAGCATCTCTATGCTCAATTTGTGCTATGATTATAGAATCATTTTTTAACCATTCTTTATATTCAATAAAACCAATCCCGTAATTTTGCGCTCTCGCTAATCCAACTCCCCGTTTGCCTTGTGGTGGGTATTTTACTGACATTACAGCTTTTTCTGCATCTTCTTTAGTGTTAATCATGGGGACAACTACGCCATCTGCCCCGGCATCCATTATTTGTTTAATTATTAATTCATCATTGGCACCTACGCGAACAAGTGCTGCCATATTTTTCGATTGAATTGTTAATATTAACTCTTGAGCTTTTTCAAGGGTGATTGCACTATGCTCCATATCAATAACCAGCCAATCAAACCCAGCCGTTGCCATAATTTCAATGATTGAATGGTGGCCGATGGTTATCCAAGAACCTATGGATAGGGTATTCATCTTTAGCTTATCTTTAAGTTTCATGATTATAATCCTTTATTTTTTTCATAATAGCTTCAGCAATAATAAAATCTTCTTCGTAATCAATATCAATTGCTTCAAGCTTTTTTATTTCAAAATAAGTTGGCTTTATCCCTATTCTTTTATTTTTTGCATTTATAAATGATGATTTAGAAAAAATATAAAGGTTCGAGTTTTCTTCATAAAGCGGTTCTAAATCTTGAGTTCTTATTAACTCTGCTGGGTTATGATTTACTGGGTGTAAGCTCTTATCATAAAGTCTTGTTTGCAACTTTGTTATGGAAAATAATGAATCACAATTATTTAATTTTGAATAATATTTATCTATAGCTTTGTCAATTGTTTCTGCCTTTAATAAAGGATTTGTGCTGTGAGTTTGTAAAAAATGCTCTCCTTCTAAAACTGATAGATCATGCGCGATTATTTTATTCATTGAAACAAAATCACCCTGGATGTATCTCGGTCTTTTAATAAAAACAATATTATCACCAAAGTTCTTTTTTGCATCTTGTTCTATCAATGCACTATCAGAATTTATCACTATAAATTCAATATGTTTTGATGCAAGTAAGGTATTCACTATGGTATGATATAATGGTTTGCCATTAAACAATTTTAAATTTTTATTTTTTATCCGTTCAGAGTGACCTTTCATGGGTAATAATACTATCATAATATTTCAGTGTTAAAATTATTGGAGAAACAAGTAAAGAAATAATTTACAAAATACAAATTTTACCAACTTTATGTTTACAATTAAGAATATTAATAACAAGCTTTTTTAATCGTCTGAATACCATTAATACAGCTAAATAGTAACGAGTTAATCTACAGCCCCATTTTGGAAATGATATTCTACCATCTATTAAACCAATGATTGTATCCACTGCAACCTTTGATGCACTTCCAGGGTTGTAAATCAATGTTTTAATTATTTGAAGTCGTTCTTTTTCATTATGTGTAGGGTTATCAAGGTTGTTTTGAACAATATCACTTAATTGATTCAAATCACATACGACATCTCCACATTTTCTTCCCCAATAAGAAATTCCATCTGTTCCATGTTCCTCAAAAAACTTAGGTGTATCAATAAAAACTATAGGTTTATTCTGTAATAAAAACTCATAGCATGCGCCACTAACATCACCTATCAATAACTCACTCACTATGAAGTAAGGATTACTATCTCCTTCCACGAATCGTATATTCTTATTATTTCTATCTATTTGCTTGAGTATTTTTCTCCAATCTTTACCGCCGTGTCCCCGTTCATGGGCTCTATGATTTTCAAGCGCTAATGACATATGATGGAGTCGTATTAACAAGTTCACATCCATGGAACGTATAATATCAATAATCTTTAGGCCGTGTTGTTCCAATGATGCTTCTTTTTGAAAAGTTGGTGCATACAAAACTGTTTTTTTATTAGGATCGAGATTCAAATCTGTTAATATTTTAATTTTATCATACTTATTACTTAATAACACATCTGTTCTTGGTCTACCAATTTTAAATATTTTAACAGTTTTTAGCGTTGACGGATGAAATTTTATATATTTCTCCCATGATCCTCTAAAAGCTGCAGGTCCGGTAGAAAAATATACATTAAAGTGCCCCATGGGATGTACCAAACGATTTATTATCGGGAATACCACATTTTTATCTGTTAGCGTATGGGTCATTACAATTCTTGGAATATCTGTAGGTGACCGTATATCACGAATAAGCTTTTGGGGTCCATTTTGCTGATATGAGAACATCACATCAAATTTTTTCCACTTTTTATAAGTCAAATCATCAAAAGAAATATACTCAATTCCAGAATTAATACCCATTTCTTGGTGATACTTCTTAAAAGCAAATATATCAGACCGATTCACAACCATTATTATATTAAATCGATTTCTACGCAGACATTCTATAATTAAATGGAGAGAATACTCTGCCAAACCAAAGAAGGGCTCTTCTATTGCTAAATTATACTTATTCATTTTATCCTGGAACTTTATAACATCGTATAGTAGATTTGTTTGTTATAGTTAACAATAAACTTTAAATCCGGACAGGCCCTAATATTCTCTCTATCGTATTCTTTAGATTAGGATTTATTGCAATATCAACATCCTCTTTATTTAATTTACCGAGAGTATTATAATCACTAACCATCGTTGGAAGAAGAAAACTTGTTTCTTGGACGTACCAAAAAACATACCTAATTAAATTTTCATACAGACTTTCATATTTATTAAAAAATTCACTTCGAAGTGAATCTATATTATCTAATAGGTTAAAATAATCAGCCATTGAAGTTGGGTGAAAATTAAATCCTGTGGGTGCTCCAAATTTGCCATTCCCAGCTACTATTGTAGGAATTTTTAAATAGGGTAATTCTAGACACAAATGACCATCATATATTAGGCCAACATCTACATTTTCTACTACAAATTCGTATGTATTTATTCCAGAATCTGAAGGAATATGTACAATATTTTTGCTTTCAACCATTTCTGGTATCCTCTTTTTAAGTATTTCCACAATGGGATAACTACCCCCTTGAAATTCAGGGATGAGTTCAGATGGATGGGATTTGACAAAAAGCATCTTGTCGTTTGAGGTTAAGAAGTACCGTACTGTCTGCTCCAACCAATCTATAAGCCCATTAAATACTTTATTCCTCTCCTTAACGTCACCGTCCCAAGAAACATTTGAAAAAGCGCAAAATGTTAAATTATTATTTGGCCTAATAAAATCCATATTCTGCTTAACATTTCTATAGATGACTTTAGTATCTTCAGTCTTGAATTCAGTCCGCATTTTCAAATGCTTTACGGCTACTTTAGTCATTTTTGAATCAACTGTTTTAGAAGAAAAATCACGCCATTCTCTGGAACACGGAAGTTGTTGAAACTCTATCGAAGCAAGACTAATCTTGGTGTGACTCTTGTAGCCTCCCCAAACAACAGTAGTGATGTTTCTATTGAATAAATATTTAAAACATGCTCCCCAAAGTGAATATATACCATGTGATGAGTAGAATATATCCGGTTTAATCGTTTCCAAAATATACTTTCCTACAGCGAGACTAACATTTGAATTATATAATGATTTACTATAATATTTCTCAACCTTTGGTATGGAATGATCTAATTCTGCATTTTCAAAGTATTTTTTTGTAGACTGCAAAGCGTACTCAGAACAATCAATTTCAAACGTATCAAAAATGTGTTTCTTTTTGTGATTCGTTAAATTGTTATCTAAAAAGCTAGAGTAATAAATTATTGACAGATTAGAATGTGAGTATAATCTTAATATAAATTTAGATTTTAAATTGAGCATAAATGGTTTGAGTTTGGAAGGTAGAAACTTTGTTGATTTCCCCTCATCCTGTATATGATATTTAGCTTTATCCGTATCCAAATGTTTCAATATGCCATCATCTAACAAAACAATAACTTTTGCTCCCTGTTTAGCTATAGTTAATCCTATGAAGAGCTCTCTATGCAGAACAAATGGAAATCTTCGTATTGTATTGATTACTATTGTTTTATTGGAAATCCTTCTTCCAGAAATATTTTTTAACACACTGTAATAACGAGGATAGTAAATCAATAATTTACAAATCTTCTGAATTTTTGTGAATATTTGACTAACAGGCATTATTTAATAATGATTTTTAAATTATTCATATTTTGAGAAGGTTATAATAAAAATATTGAGGTTCAATCATTTAAGGTTGACAATTGGTGTTTTGAATCCTCTTGATGGCATTAATAACTCCTTTTTTATTTTGTTCTTATCGTTTGAATCGTTTAATCCACGAGATAAGATCATATCATATTTTGTCACATTTTTAATAATTGTAAGATCCCACGATGGATACCATTTAACTACCCCCCCCCCCCCGAATATTTGGGTGTAGGCTAATGATGTATGTACTCGACCATCAATAATACATGTAATTGGATTCTCAGAATTTTCAATAATCTTTATAAAATCCATGTTACACATTCTACCTGTTTTATTATTCCCTTGGTTTGGGCCATCTACAAATACAAGATCATATGGATATTTGGGAATATCTTTATATATTGTACCTCTTATAAAGGAATAACCGAATAGAGCTATGGGTGAATATATGATTTCAACAAAATCACCAAATTCTTCATTCTTAATTATAGATTTCTGATGCAAATACCAACTTTTTTCAGATTCCATGGAAATTAATTTGCAGCTCTTTCCTTTGGGTAAAAGATTGTCTTTTATAGATTGTGCTATTACAAATGTGGACATACCCGTCCCACACTCCAAAATATAACTGGGCTTATATATTTTGACAGCTTCATAAAGGACCATATAGTCAGGTTGTGACAACACCTGTTGAATTGGACTTTTTACTTTTTTTAACTATTAACTCTGAAAGTGAGGGATTATTATTTAAATAACTGTTTACTTGGTAGTCTTGATACTTTTTGCCAAGATATGAAACTACTTTTCTTACTAATGGGGGCATATTTTATTCCTTTATTTTAAATCTTGAATTAAAAATTAGTTATTATTTCATTTCCACAAAATATTTCTGACGAGATATTTTCCAAGCAAAATCCTTTATCAAAACATCAATAAATAATTGAGCACTTTTACCTTTGCTAATTGTTTTAATAGGATCATACTTATTCATTGACTTTTTTAATACATGCAGGAGTTCTTCTTTTAATTCATTTATATGAATTATATGCCGATTATCCGTTCTGTTGTATTGGCGAGTTCCAATATTTATTGTTGGTACTCCAAAAACAGGCGCTTCTTTAACGCCTGAGCTTGAATTTCCAATTATTCCTTTCGAAAACTTTAAAATTGCCAAAAAATATTCGAATCTTATTGATGGCAAGATTTTAATTCGATCGCTGTATTGACCAAATCTTTCATACTCTTGTCTTATTATATCAGATCCTGAATCGTTATTGGATTGAATTACAATGTAATTTTTTTCTGATGCAATGATCCCGTCAACAAGTTCACGCACATTATTTTTTAATTGATTTAATTCTGATGTAACTGAATGGTAAATAAATAAGTAATAATTAGAGAATGGAATATCATACTTTTTTAATGCCTCTTTTTTGGCTGGCAAATTGTTAGATAACATAACATCTGTTTCGGGAGAGCCAATGATAAAAATATTCTTTTCCCTTTCTCCCAATTGAATAATATTGTTTTTTGCTTTTTTATTTGAAACGAAATGTAAATGTGAAAGTTTTGTCACAGAATGCCTTATTAATTCATCCAAAGTGCCAGAAACTTCTCCGCCTTCAATATGAGCCACTAAAATATTATTAAAAGATCCCACAATAGCACCAGATAAAGCCTCCAGCCTATCTCCATGCACAACAATTAAATCATGGGGATATTTTTTTATATAGTTACTTAATCCTTTAACAGTATTAGAAAGCGCGATATCCATATCCAAACTTTGATTATCCCCATAATTTGAAAAAGGATGTATATTGTTAAATCCAGATTTTTTGAATTCATTTATTGTTAAACCATACTCGGGAAGCAAGTGCATGCCAGTAACAAAAATATTGTAATTAAATATGGAACTATTTTTTTTTACTATATTGATAAGTGGCTTTATTTTCCCAAAATCAGCTCGAGTTCCAGAGATAAAAAGAATATTTTTCTTCATTAAATTAATTTCTTATATCGGACCATTTTATTTGAACGTTTTTTTGAATATCTAATCTTGACTTCTTGCCTAATACCTTTTGGAAATCCGTAGCTAGTATTTCCCCCGTTCCAGGTCTTTTCACCCAGATATTTTTATTACTAAATTTTTCACCAGCTCTTATATTAGATATCGAGACTACTGAAGAATATGCAAAATCAATGGTAGGTCCTTCTTCTTTCAATACAATTTTTTCTCCACCAATAGATTTAAAAATTGCATTAGATCCTTTAATCAGATCCTCAAGCTCAATTGGAGTTATCGAAATTGGAACATCCGGACCAACCCAATTTTTATCTGAAACAAAATGTTTTTCAATGATATTTGCACCTAGGGCAACGGCTGCGAAACTTGTATAATTACCTATAGAGTGATCACTTAAACCAAGAATAGCATCCGGGAACTCTATTTGCAATTCATTTAAGGCCCTCAGTCGTACAAAAGAATAAGGTGTCGGATACATTGAAGTACAATGAAGTAAAGCAAATTCAATATTTGCATCTCTAATAATTTCAACTGCAGGACGAATCGAATTTATATCATTCATGCCAGTACTAAGTATTATCGGCTTATTGAAAGATGCAATATGTTCTATTAAAGGATAATTATTGCATTCACCAGAACCTATTTTGAATGCTTTAACACCCATTTCTTGTAATCTATTTGCTGCTGCACGAGAAAATGGGGTAGATAAAAATATCATATTTTTACTCTCCACATACTGTTTTAGTTTTATTTCCTCATCTTCCGTGAGAGCACACCGTGCCATTATATCCCATATACTTTCGTTAGCGTTTTCAGGAATAATATCGGTAGGAATCATTTCGTCTTCAATAATATGACATTGAAATTTTACACATTCGCATCCTGCTTTATAAGCATCATCTATCATCATAATTGCTTTATTAAAATCACCTTCGTGATTAATGCCTATTTCAGCTATAATAAATGGAGTAAAATTATTTCCTATTATTCTACCACCTAATTTTATTTTTCTGTTCATTTTTTTAAAATGATTACCAGGCAGTCCAACCGCCATCAATTATCAAATTTGCGCCAGTCATATAATTTGATGCATCACTAATCAAAAATATAATTGCTCCATTGTAATCTGACCAATTTGCCATTCTACCTAAAGGAGTTCGCTCAATATAGCGTTCACAAAAAGCTTGTTCTTGACCATCAAATACACCTCCGGGAATAAGTGCATTTACCCTTATATTAAATTTACCAAGATGTGTTGCTAAATACTTTACTAACCCTATTATTCCTGCCTTTGAAGCAACATATGATGCTGGGGTATTAAGTGGGAACCTACTACCATATATGTTTGTTTTATGATCGAGTTCTTCATAAATACGCTGGTCAGGCCCTACTAACCCATACGTTGAGGATGTTAAAATAATAGATGCATTTTTTTTCATATACTTTGAGGCTTCTCGACTTGAAAAAAAAGCACCCGTTAGATTCCCCCTAATAACATTATCCCAAGTGTCGATATCATAATCTTCAAATGACTTATAATAGCCTTTAGGTTTAGACATTACATTGTAAATCAAACCATCGATTGTCCCAATTAAATCCTTTATTTTCTTGAACATACATTCTATTTGATTGACATCATTTACATCACAGCTCATATAACTGAGGTTTTCGTTTGAAGTAATACCAAGTTTTTTTTGTATATCACTAATTTTATAATTTTTTACATCTGATATTATTACTCTGCAATTTGCATTAAGTAACGTATTCGCAAAATTTAAGCCCATCTTACCTGCTCCCCCGATAATAACAACAGTTTTACCTTCAAGGTCAAATATTTTTGAATTTTTATTTTTATTCATGAGCAATTAAATGGTTTAATAATTTTAAATCATATGCAGTATCTATGTCAATTGAACGATCTTCTGGAACTATATAAATTTCTGATTTTGATGGTATTCTCTTTTTTTCAACCATCAAAGCTCGTCTAGAATAAATCCAAACTACTGTATTTAGTTCAAAAACTTCCGGCGCGTCCTGTCTACAGGATACTTCTTTTTTTAGTTCACATACTAGTTTCATTCCTTTTCCTCTTTTCATTACCATATTAAAATATGGATTCTTTTTTGCACTATTAGCTGATATAACTGCATCATAGTTCCCCTCAGAAAATAGAGCAAAAGCATTCTCTATATCTTTAACAATTCTAAGCGGTGCCGTTGGGTCAATAAGGACTAAAGCCTCGACTTTCTCACCGTAAAATTTTTCCGATTCATATATAGCATGCTGCAAAACCGATAACATTGGTGAATCATCACCTGCTAATTCACTTGGTCGAATAAACGGAACATCTGCTCCATATTCAATAGCGGTTTCTGCTATTTTATGACTATCAGTTGATACTATATGATGATCAATGCATTTAGATTGAATGCCACAATGTATTGCATGAGCAATTAGAGGTTTATTATTTACTAATGTTAAATTTTTATTAGGTATCCCCTTTGAACCGCCTCTTGCAGGTGTAACACCTATAATCATTTAACTAAATCCCATTTGTTGAGCTGATCTTCCAATTAATTCTAATTTTTTATGGCAATTAAAACTTTAGTTAATTCTATCGCTTCATCTATACTAACTACCGGCGGTTGTTCACCTTTCAATACAGCAAACCAATGATGGAATTGATCTCTAAATAAATCATCCCTTTCAAACCCTTCTGGATTTGACCAATTTATTATTGTGCCACTACCATTTTGTAATTCCAATGTTCCATTTACATAATCCCAAACTAAGGTGCCTTCAGAACCAATTATCTTACTAATCCATTTAAAATTTCTATCAATATAATTTAAACTAATATTTGACTGACAACCATTCTCATGCATTAATATAATATTTGCAATATCTTCCGTATCTATTTTTAAACTAGAAATTTTATCTATAACTGAAACTACTTCATGGACTTTCCCCATTATTGAAACAGCAATATCAATTTCATGGCTAATGTCAAAAACAACTCCACCACCTAATTCTTTAATAGCTGATGTGGTATGACTGTATTCTTGGTTAGGTCTCCAGTCAGGTAAATATTGGCCAACATATCCATTGAATGCTAATATTTCACCGAGCCTACCTTCTTTAATTATTTCATTTGCTGTAATGTAAAGAGGGTGGTGTCTAAATTGAAACCCGACCAAAAAAGGTAAAGAATTATTTTCAACAATTTTTTTTAGTTTATTGACATTTTTTAAACTATATGATAATGGTTTTTCAATAATAATTGGTATCTTATTTTCTGCAAAAAATATAGCAAAATCAATATGAAATGGAGTCGGATTTGAAATAATGACAAAGTCCGGGTTTTTTGCTATGCATTCATCAAGTGAATAAATTAATTCAATATTATATTTTTTAATAAATTCATTATCAATTTTAGTTTTATTACTTGGGAAATAGAATATTGAAGTGTTTTTTATACTTTTTAATATTCTCACGTGTCTTTTCCCAATTGATCCAAGACCTACAATAATTACTCTCATTGAATTACCAGTAATTGAGGAAATCATAATACTGCCTTATAAAAAAATAATACAGTGTGTTTTCCACTTAATTGGGAACTCATTTATTTTTTAAAGAAAAATCAACTTTTTTATCTTCAGAAATATTTTCGTATATGTCATAAATCGTATCAAGAATACCCTGACCAAAATCATAATAATTATCAAGTATAATTTTTTTTGCTACTTTTGGACGAAAAGAATATGGTGTCAGTTTATAATGCTCTTCGAGACCTGAACCTTTATAATCAATTTTAATTGTATTACCAAGAATCTCATTGATTGTATCTAAAACCTTTTTAATTGTCAATTTCTCCTGACCTGTTACCATTAAACTTAAACCCTTATATTTCTCATCCAGTATTTTAACACTGGCTTTTGCTGCATCATGCACATTAATATATTCACGGATATCTTGACCATCCCCTTCCCTGTCAATCCTTTTTTCTAATAAAGCTTGTTTAATAAATTTATTTATTGAATTGAAATCATTTGCTCTTTTGCCATATAATGATCCATATCTTAAAATTGTATAATCAACATTATAAATCTTATTATAATTATCAATTAATAATTCACAAGATTGTTTACTTGTTTTGTAAAAAGAGCCAAGATTGCTATATACATATATAGTACTGGCATAGATAAACCGTTTTATTTTGTATTCTTTGCAAGCATCTAAAATATATGTGGTTGCCAAAATATTATATTTGACCGTTTCGATTGGTTTTTCCATGGCCTCACGTATATCAGCTATTCCAGCAAAATGATAAACATAATTTGCATTTTTAATTACATCTTTTACTTGTTTTTGATTACTGATATCTCCAATTACCATTTTTTGATGTTTATTTTTATAGGAGGATTTTATGCGGTCAAAAATTGTAACATCGTACCCTGAATCAGTTAGAACATCTGCTACATGACTACCTATAAAACCCGAACCGCCAAAAATAACTACTTTATTATTTTTCATATCTTTTAAAAATTTTATCCTTTTTTAATAAATTAATAACTGATTCCACATCTCCGGGGATATCAATATTCATTATATTCGCATCAACTACTTCAAGACCTAAAGAATACCCATTTTCTACAATTCTTAACATATCTATGGATTCAACATTTTCTAAATTACTAAGATCTAGTGAATTGTATTTCATAAGAAAATCATAATTCATTGCATATACACAAACCATTTTATAGTAATCTATTTTTTTATTAGCCTTTTTTGAGGATGGTATAGCCTCTCGTGAAATATATAAAACTTCCTTATTTTTATTCCATACCATCTTAACTCTATTGGGGTCATTAATTTCAGATGGTTCTATTATTTTTTGTGCCAAAGTTGATGCAACAAATGATTTATTATTTATCAATGAATTTATGGCAGTTGACAATAATTCTGGAGTAATTAATGGTTCATCACCCTGGATTATTACAACAATATCAGATATTAGATTTTGTGCAGCCTCTACTACGCGGTCCATACACATTTCATGGCATGAATCGGTCATTATTACTTTAGCACCAAAGTTTTCTGCTTTATTTTTTATTTCGGTATCACATGTCGCTATATATACTTCATCAATCTGATTGCATAATTTGGATCTTTTCCATACATGTTCAATCATTGAAAAACCTAATAAATCAACTAAAGGTTTACCTGGAAACCTAGATGATGCCATCCTTGCAGGAATTATGCCAATTACTTTCGTATTTTCGATTATGTTAATCAAAATTGGGCCCCATTTGAATCAATAATTGCACCGGCTATATAACTTGCTTCATCTGATACTAAAAAGCAAATTATTCTTGCCTGTTCATTAGGAGAGGCAATGCGCTTTAATGGGATTATTTCTTTTAATTTTTTCTCTATTTGAGGGGTGATTAAGTCAATTAACATTGGGGTCATTGTCTGCGATGGGCATAAACAATTAACATTGATTTGCCAGGGAGCTACTTCTGCCCCTAATTGTCGCGTAAAACCCAATAAACCAGATTTAGAATATGCATAATGCAATCCAGAAGTCATACCCCTAAACCTGCCTGCAATTGAGGAAATGTTTAATATTTTACCATATTTTTTCTTCTTCATGTGAGGCATAACATGTTTGCAGCATAAAAAAGTTGAAGTTCCGTTATTCCTATGTACAAATTCCCAGTCATCTAAAGAAATATTGTCGATATTTCCAGGAGCGGTTGTTCCTGCTGAATTAATAAGAATATCTATTGAGGTGAATTTATTAACAGATTTTTCAATCATGGATTCAACTGCATTCTCATCGGTTAAATCACACTGGACTGTTAATATTCCATCCCGCTTATCTTTTATATCCTTTTTAACCTTATTAACTTTATTTGTTCTACCTACCAAAACAATATTCGCACCTCTTTGGTAAAGCATTTTAGCCGCCGCCTCACCTATCCCAGAGCCTGCTCCTGTGATAATTGCAACTTTTCCTTCAAAATTATTATTCATTTTTTCCTCCTAGTGGTAATGGTTTAAGTTGTATTTTAATTGAATCTCTTCTCATAAGTTCTTCAAAAGCAATTGGCCATTGATCAAGCGGTAACTTTTTAGAAACTATTTGATCTAACTTAAAATGTTCTTGAGATAATAATTTGATGCATTTCTCCCAAATATCATAGTTGTGGCTAAAACTTCCCTGAAGTCTTATGTTTTTCCTCACTATTAAATCTAAATTCGTATTTACCGGATTGTTTATAAACCAACCAATTTTTGTGACCTGGCCTCCTGGTGCAACTAATTTTAATGAATTGCTAAATGTTTCTTCCACGCCACCAACCGCATCAATAACTAATGGTGCACCATACTTATTTGTTAAATCTAAAACTTTATCCACTACTTGATCGTCAGAATCAAACACGTAGGAAGCGCCAAGTTTTTTTGCCATTTTTTTACCTAGAATATCTGTTTTATGTGTTATTAGAATAGCTGAAGCGCCTCTATATTTTGCAAGAATTAAACAAAACAATGCAATGGTTCCACCACCGAATATGACAATAGTATCACTTTTTTGTATTTTACTATTAATCAATAAAGCATTATATGATACACACATTGGCTCTACTAGTGCTGCTTCATCGAATGTTAAATCATCAGGTATAGAATGTATATATTTTATTGGTACTTTGACAAAATTTGAAAAAGCACCATTCATTTCACCACCTATATTTTTCCGCTCTTTACAAAGGTTATAATAACCACTGATACATGCTGAACATGTTTCACATACACTTGAAACAGTTTCACAAACTACTCTATCACCTATTTTAAAAGTACTTTTATTATTCAATGGTAACTCATGAATTCTACCAGAAAATTCATGTCCTAGTATATACGGCACTTTGTTGATTGCTAATTCAGAATTGAAATGCTCTATGTCGCGGCCACAAATACTTGCCGTTGAAATTTTTATAATTGCATGATTATCATCATCAAGACGTGGTTCTGGGACATCTTGAACTCTCATTTTTCCTGGTTCTACTGAGTATCTGACTAACGCCTTCAATTAATATGCCCGCAGATTTTCTACGCTATTTACCACTTGATTAAGCTCATGTTTAATAATTAAATCACCAGATTGATCTTTTTCCCAAGGAGTCATCCAATCACTATTTTTATCAATTAAATTTTCTTCTACAAAATTAAAAAAATCTAATTTTTCTTTTTCTGAAATTTTTCTGAAATTTTTCCAAAACTCCGACTTTTTTTTCTCAATATTTCTTGATTGCAACGCACCTATCTCAAGAGACATTTTAATTGAAGCTAAATTCTCTCTAAAATGTATGAATAAATCTTCAAATGGTACCACGCCATCGAGAAATGGACATTGAATAAGTCTAAATCCATATTTTGATTTTTTAAATTTATAATCTTTCAGATTGATTAAAATTATTCTATCACCCATTTTTTTAGCGAATTCCAAGGGATACTCGAGTGTGGCAAATGCATTTCCTATATCAAAATTTACCCCAATATAATCTGAATCAACTTTATCAATAATATTTATTAAATCAAGCGAATCGACATCTTGATGATTTTCAATTGCCAGTTTTATTTGGTAATCATTCAAATATGGAATTAAACTTCTTAATTTTTTTATAATACTGTTAATAAAACTATCCCACCCATGATCGATTATTTTTCGATTACAACACAATATATTAGAAACTTTAATCCTTATTATATCTGATTTAAATCGTTTTGCTATGGGAATAATTTTTTTTATTTCATCTATATCTATCGGGTTACCACAATCAAATTGACAAAATAAATTATTACTATTCAAATAATCGTAAATTTTTTCAATATTCGTACTTTCATGATTACAAAATCTAAACAATGGAAATTCAACTCCACCGAAACCTTGATTGCATGCAATATCAAAAAAATCAAATATTGATATCGGTTTTGGATTTGAATTCTCTGTATTCTTACCTAAATGCCCTAAAGAATAATTAAAAGAAGAGGAATTTAGGATTAAATCATGAATGTTCAATTTAGTTAAAACACCCTAATCCTTTCAGTAAATTATTCACTGTATTATCATGGACATATTTAACAGCTTCATAAGTATTATAAGCATTATGAGAGCTCAGAATACAATTCTTTAATTTTCTAAGTTTGCTATCCCCGGACAGAGGTTCTTGCTCAAAAACATCTAATCCCGCACCGGCAATGAGATCATTACTTAATGCAAGAACTAAAGCATCTTCATCAACAACCGGACCTCGAGAAACATTGATTAAATATGAATCTTTTTTCATCATTTTAAATTCATTATTAGAAATTAAGTGATAACTCGTCTGATTTAAATCAACACAAAGAACAATAATATCAGATTCCTTTAAAAGAGTACTCTTAGATACCTGCCTGGCATTGAATTTTTTTAAAAATGTTTTGTTAATTTTTTTAACATCGTTCACTAAAGTTTTCATTTGAAACCCTATACCGGCACCTATAACTAATTTACCAATATTTCCAACACCTATAACGCCAATTGTTTTCCCTGCTAAAGTTCTACCTTCAGCCTTACTCCAGGTATTTCCCCTAACCATAGAATCAATTAATAATAGCTTTCTAGTCAAGACAAGTATCATCCCCCAAACGTATAATGAAACGCTTTCCGAAAAAGCGCCGGGGGAATTATAAATTTTTATATCATTTTTTTTGGCTACTTCCGTATCAATGGAGTCCAACCCCGTACCCCATTTTGATATGACTTTAAGTTTGGTGGCTTTCCTTAAAACGTTGGCAGTGAATTCATCATCACTGCAAATAACACCATCATATTTTGAAATTATAGGTAATAATTTTGATTCATTTACCGAAGGGTTAATTATAATCGTATCCATTTCAATATTATATTGATTGAATAAATCTATATAATCTTCTAATACTTGATTCATATGATAGCTTGATATAAGTACTTTTCTATTCATTTAATTTCCTCTATATAATCTATGTTTATAAGCATGACTTAAAAAAAGCAACATATCGATCTAAAATATTATTGTCGGGGACATCTATAATGTCTTGAATAAATTGTTTCCTTTCTGTTTCGTCATAGAAATTCGCTGTTCCATCTTTTAAAAATGTCTGGATTAGATTATATAAATCATCGCGGCATTTGATATCGCAACTCTCCATATAATGCGCGATATTTGAACGATAGGCATGTAAATATTCCATAGACAATACTGGTATCTTCCGCTTAACAGCTTCGTATACTACGCTTGTACCTAAATCAAGTGCAATATCCGCCCACTTCAATAATGATACTGAATGAACGTCATCAAAAACAAATTCTAAGTTTGGAGCATTTGTATTTAAATCGGGATAGTTACGAACTAAATATTTTACTGTATCACTTCTTGTGTGATGTTGAACTACCAAATAAACACCCGTGAACTGGTTAATTAACTTTATTGTTCTTATTACTTCATCCCAAAAGATTGGATAATTAAAGTTACGTAAAAACAACACTATTTTTAGTTTGTCATGACTTTTATCATTAGAATATTTTGGAGTCAAACCTGAAATAATATTTAGCCATTCATCGCTATACCTGGCCGAACCCAGCAGTTTAACTCTGCCGGAGTCTATATCCCGCTCATAATTCATCGCACACGGTCTATTTGCATAAATAATATAATCAAATGTACCATCAGGCGGTGATGAACCAATGCAACTGTAGTTTATATCGTTAAGCGATACCATTAAGTTGCTAAAACCCCAGTCGCCGTGTGGTAAAGAAATAGTTTTGATCCCTCTATCCTTAGCAGCTTTTATAACTTTCTTTACATAATTGGTATATGTCCAGTCAAAAATAACAATGCGATTGGTTACATTTCCTATTGTAGCTTCAAATATTCGTTCAATAGATTTGTTATTGAATTTTTTTAGTATTTCTTTCGAGATATCACGTTTAAATATCCTCTTGAAAATTGATAACCCCATTCGAATTGGATTATATTTCCGTAAACTATATCCTTTATCTACTATTTCACCTATTCTTTTAAGTTTTTGTTCCGCCTTCGAAAGAAAATCGTCAATAAAGTGAACTGTCAAGTTTTGAAATGTTTTGAGAAATTCAATTCTATAATCATATAATAAGTGTTTTTCCGTCGTTATTACTATATCTACTGGTATATCCGTTATTGTTAACCACTTGTATAGTATAGGCGTTATGTGGTCTATATCGTTATAAGCTCTGAGAAAAACCAATAACTTTTTACTCGATGTTGTCACTAAACTTATAAGTTGATTTTGTAATTATAAAAAGTTATAGTACTATTTATTATATTAATTCTTTAATACCCATGTTATCCATCATAATCATAAACATTCGATTTCGTTTCAAAACCATATCAAACAGAGACCTGTCAGTTATAGTTGTTCTTTATTGCTCTGCATCAAGGAATCCTGGGGGAATACCATTGCTATCTTTTCTCAAAAATTGAGTTATGTCAGTGAACTTGTGACTACCATTATACGGTGAGTAATAGCTCCTATCATCCAATAAGCCGTATTTTGTATCAAAGTATCTGTCAAAAACTAATCGAAAATAATTCACCGGTGTTATGGACTCATACAAGAACTCGTTGCCGTTATTTGGGAGATAAAAGGCAGCAAAGTTTTTCATACTTTCTTCAGCAGTTGTAGCAATCGTAAGGTCAGGCTTTGTAATATCGAGTGCCGGACCGTGATCAGATGCAATAATAATAATCGGCTCAACCCTCGCTTCTGATAATATCCGTTCAACGAGCTCTTTTACCTTGGTATTAAGGCAGGTTAAAATATCCACATACCCTGATATATTTTTTGCATAATCTGAAGATTCCTTTGGAGTTCCGATGTACACATTTTCAATAGGATTGCAGTTGCTGTCAAGCACAAAGGGTGTATGGGGAGCATAAATATGTGAGAAGACAAACATTGGCTCTTTTATATATTTTTGTACTTCAGCAAGTTTGGAAAAGATGCATAGTGTTCTCTCTGCATCTCCTTCATCAAAAAAATAGAAATACTTAAAAATTGGACGCAATAATGTTGAGAGCCATAGCTCCCTTTGAAACCTTCCAATTTTACTCCCACAGTTAATATTCAAATCTTCATACTTACTGCTCTTAGTGAAGGTGTTTCCAGAATCAAAATGTACAATCTTGTATCCCTGTGATTTAAAAAGAGACATAACCTTGTTATCCTTGGTCATATCATACACTTTCTTGTTGGCAAAAATCTCACCGGAATTGCCTAAATAATTAATATATTCCATATTCAAACTGGAAGCTATATTATACGTAGTGTATAGATAGTTACTTCTGCTTTCGCTCACCACGTCAAAACCCTTACCGGTCAAATAATGAATAAATTGTTGATTATCATAATCCAGGAATTCCCTAAGAGTGTTTAAATTCGCATAGGAATCCAAGATGATAAAGTAAATATTTGGAAGGTTATTTGATTCTCCTGAATTGAAATCGCTGGTCGCCATAAATTCCGCTCTTCCCATGTTCACAGAAGAATCTCTTATTTTGAACTCGTAAACACCAATGTTAATAAGAGAGATAAAAATTAAGGAGAGAGCTACTATATTTAAAAAGTTCGTCAATTTATATAAATTTCTACGTGCCTTTTTTAGAGAATATGTTGCGCAAATGAAAAGTATCCCCCAAGTAAGCAATAAGTACCTGTTTCTGCCAATTAAAAATCCGCCAATTCTCCATCCCTCTGTCAAAATATGAACATGACCATAGGAAAAGAACAGAAAAAGAATAATAAATACAAAAATTCCTGCTTTATTACTATTCTTAAAAATAAATCCTGACAATAATATTAGCAGGAGCGTAAAACACAACGCTATTACTGATGGTATAATAATTTCAGAATAGGATACCCCTTGATCTAAATTATGCGAAAAAAGGAAAAGAGAAGGGTAAATTGCAAACAAAAAGGGGTGTAAAATGAATGATTTTTTAATTTTCAAACTGAATAAATTATAAAACTTGCCGGATTTAAGTAGTAAGTGCAACATAGTAAGATTCCCTCGATAACATCGGGTTGTTTTGTCCAAAAAATACCTGATAGGGTGCTTGGAATCCAAGTCTTTTACCTCCATGATTTATATCAGCGGGCATGCCGACGTATACTTTTTTCATCATGATGATCCTTTCTCTTTTTTTTTACAATGTCTAGTATATAATGCGCTCCAACTTTCGAAGATCGTTCAAAAGCAAAAACATACTGATCTTTCAACTGTGCAAGAGTCTGTGCATATTTTTCTTTATCCGCTATAAGAGTAGCAATACTCTGTGGTATAGAATCTAACTTCTCCGGAGAAACAATCAGCCCTATATTAGCCCGAAGGAATAGCTCTAATGGTTCAATGTCTAATTCTTTGTAACGATTATTTTTTATTTTTATTGGGACATCTAAAAATAAAACAGGTCGTTTTGTACCGAAAGCATATTCAATTGCTATACCGGAGCAGTCGCAAATCAAAACATCAGCCCTAAGAATTGAATCATCCGCGGACACTGAAGTTTCCAAAGTAAAATGCGGATTAGTGCCAAATAAAGTGGAAAATAAAGCTAACAATTCAGGATCGCGACGAACGGTCTCAGGATGGGGGCGTACAATTACCTCATATCCTGCTTTTAAAAGCAAACTCACAAGGCGTTTACCACAAGATTCTAGCACATTCTCCGTTCCCCAGGAAGGAGCAATTAGAATAGTACCTTTTGCATTTGAGATAGTTTTCGTCAATGGATTTTTTCTGAATGCTTGATAAATCCTTTCTAATCGATAATAACCAGCTTCAATTAGTATTTTCTTTTTCAACTTATTCATTTCTTCATGTTTGCGAATTTCTTTAATTTGATGCGGACCAACACAAAAAATGGTATCATAATAATCAAAAGCACCAAATTGATACATCATGTGGGTACTAACCAAAGCATGAAACACATACACATAATGCACCGGATTAACTGAACGCTTGATATGGTATTGATTGAGATCTGTCAAGGTCATGACAAGCACCCTGCAATTAACTAACCCCATAAAGAGCGTAAGCAATTTATTTATATAGAAAGTCTTTATATGTGATTTATTCGATTTTAGAATGGGGTCATGGGGATCTGATGTTACATAACACAGCGTTTGTTTATGCTCATTAATTAACTCTTTAATGAGACCCTCATAATTAGAATAATAGCCCTCATGTTCCGTATAAAACACTATTTCTTTTTCTTTTTTTTGTGTTTTCCACCAAAAACGAAATAAGTTAGAAATTTCTCTCATAATACTCATTCAATCACTTTTGGTTTCATTTTCCTGTTGATTGTCTGAAAATTGTTTTTTTACTTTTTTACCGAAAAAATTTTGATAAAATTGTTTTATTTTTATTCTCACAAAAGAAAATGCTGTTACCAAACCAATTAATATAGCTGCTAAAAATTGCCATATTGCACTCAATGATCCTGGGTCCATATAAGCAAATAGGAATTGTGGAAAAATGAATACAATAGACAAAACTAACATTTTTTGTATATTTATCATGATTTAATCCTCTTAATAAATTTCTCCTGTGATAGTGCATTTTTATAATCAGTGGGATATGAGCCTTTTGCTATTGGACAACTATAAGTATTCATTGCTTTTTTCTTTCTTATTTGAGGTTGAAATTTTAATTTTTACTCGAAGAAACAGAGGTTTTTATTCGGGCAATTGCAACATATAAACCATTTAGTATCTGATTTATTTTTGATCGTAAATAGACATTATCTAACCATCAAAATACCACGGATCTTTGCCATCGGTTTACCGGGAAAACGAGACGAAGCCATTCTATCTGGGATAATACCGATTATGTTTTTTTCTATTCATTTTCTTCCGTAATTGCACGGTATATAGGCATAAAATCCTTATGATATGGTGATGAAGGTTTTAGAAGAGATTTCAATGACATATCGTATTGTTTTTCAGAAGATTGAAATATCAGTGAATAGAATTTTCCTATTAGCAGTCTTGTGAGAGGCATGCCATTGATTACAGATTTTAGTTTTTTGAGTGAATTAAAATATGATAATCTTGATTCAGAATTTAAAATAGAATGTTTGGAATAAAACATAGTGGATTCCGACTTCATTCGCCTTGCAATAAACATCGCAATTCCTTGTTTAGCGATTTCATTAGCTTTCGCCGAACCTATTCCATCAACCCGAGTTAATTCTTTCGATATTATCTCATTGAAAATTTTAAGAAAAGATAACCACTGAGGATTTGTAATCCATAAATATGTATCTCCTTGTTCTACACTAAAATATCTATTATCGTTTATTTGGCGAACTAAAGAGAGACACTTCAGCTCCTTAGTTTTTCCATTAATCACAGATAAACAAGAAGGTAATAATGTGCTGGAAAAAGATTTGTCCGGAATAAGATTAACAAACTTATACATTAACGATCTTGTATCAATCCGATGTACTGTAAAATGTACATCAGCATAATGTAACATCAAGCTCAAGTACCTTTTAGATGCTGTTTTTGCACATGCCACAGGCAACCTTTTTTTTGTACACTCAATAATATCGCCATAAGCTATACTGTCTTTCGTTTTAATTCTCACTGCCATACCCTGTGCAGCGCTGAATTCTTTATTATTTTCAAGAAAATCAACACACATATTTAAACCTGAAGGCACCAAAAAATCATCATCTGCTACCCAAACAACATATGGTGTATTAACTAATTTGACTAACTGCTGAGTACACATAAACTCGTTAAGTTCTGGAAATTCTTTATGAATGATATGTAATTCTTTATTCAAGTTTTCTAGTGCTTTTTTTGTATAGCTTAATTGTTCTTTATTACTTGAGTCACCTATGCAAATACATCCCTGAAACCCCATTTCACTGTAGTATCGTAGCTGTCTGATTAGAAATATTGAGCGATTCATTGTTGGTATCAAAATAGTTAATTTCTTTGTCATGATAATATTATCATACATCAGGTATTATCTACAATATCCACTTTATCTATTTTTTGCATTAAGCACATAATCAAATTCTCTATTAATAGTCCAATTTACGCTGTGAAATACTTTTAAAGGTTTTTCTGAGGGAACCCACAGAACCAGAGAAGAATTTTTTTATTGTAAAAAACCATATTTATTGAAAACAATTATAATTTTAATATTGAAAACTTATTTATTTCAGCAAGGGGGAGGGTATTATCCAAATCGACTAATTCAATCAGATATGCAAGTTCAATAATATTGCCTTCTAACTTGCTTACTAAATCTATCACAGCTTTTGTTGTCCCACCTGTAGCTAATAAATCATCAACGATTAGAATGTTGTCACCCGTTTGCAATGAATCTTTATGCATTTCAATTGAATCCGTCCCATATTCAAGATCAAAGTGAGCCGTTACGATATCAGAGGGAAGTTTTCCACCTTTCCTTGCAAGCACAAATGCACAATTGAGTTTCAATGCTAATGGTGCAGCAAAAATAAAACCCCTGCTTTCGATCCCAACTATTGCATCAATATTTTTTTCTTTATACCTTTCGTAAAATATATTAATTACTTCGTTAAACAATTCTGGAGCCTGAAGTAAGGGTGTAATATCTTTAAATTGAATACCTGTCTTTGGAAAATCAGGTACGTTGCGTATACTTTTTTTTATGTGTTCAATATCCATTTGTTTGTTTCTACCCCATGTCTTTTTTAATTAAAGGAATGGTATGTTCAATTAATTTTTTCACATGATGAACATTTTTTTCCATAACAGCAACAATCCTTTCCATTGTGACTTCTTCTTCACTTACATGCCAACAGTCATAATCGGTACTCATGGCAATGTTCTGGTATTCCAATTCCAGTTCCCGCGCCAAACAAATTTCTGGTACAGTTGACATATTAATTACATCACATCCCCATGAACGAAATAGTATACTTTCGGCTTTTGTACTAAACCGTGGACCTTCAATCGTTACAACGGTACCACCATCATGGTGGGCAAACTTCAAATCAACACAGGCTTGTCCCAGGCACTTGCGCAGCTCTGCGCTAAATGGTTCACCCATGGAAACATGTTGCACGTCCGATTCATCGAAATATGTGCAGTTGCGTTTAGAAGTACGGTCAATAAATTGATCAGGAAACACAAAATGACCCGGTTGGATCTTTTCACGCAGAGAACCGCAAGCAGTGACTGCTAAAATGTGGGTACAACCCTCTTCATTTAGTGACCATAAATTGGCTCTATAGTTCACGTTCGTAGGATTAATCTTATGTCCCGGACCATGACGAGATAGTATCGCTACAGGAACATCTGCAATTTTTCCAATAATTAATTCAGAACTGGGATCACCATAGGGTGTTGAAATTGCTTTTGACGAATAATCATTGATAAAGGCTGGATCTTCCATACCTGACCCACCAATGATGCCGATTTTCAGATTAGTTGGCATTGCGTTGTTCTGCCAGTGATTTTGTATATGGGTATCTTGCGATTCCTTTTTCTGTGATAATTCCATCTACCAGTTGTGCTGGTGTTATATCAAACGCAGGTGTGGCAACATTAATATCTTCTATAGTAAACTGAACACCATTCATGCGGGTCACTTCTTCCGACGAACGCTTTTCAACGGGTATACCATCCCCTGATTTAGTATTATAATCCACTGTTGATAGGGGGGCCGCAACATAAAAAGGGACACCGTGATATTTTGCTAATACCGCCAAGCTATACGTACCAATTTTATTGGCAGTATCACCATTGGCGGCAACACGATCAGCGCCTACAAAAATGCCCGCTATATTAATTTTATCCATTGTCTGCGCTGCCATACTGTCCGTCATTAGTGTGAAAGGTGTTTTGGTTCGCTGCAATTCCCACGTATTCAATCTTGATCCTTGGAGTAAAGGCCGTGTTTCACAAACGTGCACTTTTAAATTTTTCCCCTGGGCATGGGCATATTGGATAACACCTAAGGCTGTACCAATTCCGCTTGTGGCTAACCCTCCTGTATTGCAAATCGTCATTACATCGGAATGATCAGGTATAAGATCTGCGCCATGTATACTCAGGTTATGACAGCGATCAATATCATCTTTTCTAATCTCATGGGCCAGTTCCAATAAAGCATATTTTAAATCACTCACATTCCCCGAAAAGGTCGTTGCTTTATCTTTCATTTGTTGTACTGCCCACATCAGATTTATTGCTGTTGGACGGGTTGCACCAATTTCATCTGCTTTTTCAAAGTAAACTTTAACAAATTTATCAAGTTCTGTTTCATCAATTTTATTTGCCGCCAGTACACAAGCATAAGCCCCAGCAACTCCAATAGCAGGTGCACCGCGAATGGCCAATCGATAGATGGCATCACAAATAACCTGATAATTATTTGTTTCAATATAGTCCTCTTCTAAAGGTAGTTTTGTTTGGTCAATTAATTTAACCCGTCCATTCGTCCACCTTATTGTGGGTGTAAGTGGAATCAATGTTTTCATATTATTCTATCATTCCCACCATCAATTGGTATTTGAGCTCCCGTTGTTTTGCTACTTCTGATACTGGCAAGGAAAGCCACCAATTCTGCAACATCCGAAGAAGACACATCGGTTTTTAATAAATTCCTTTGCTTGTAATCGCGAATAGACAACCCATATTGCTTCGCTCTTGTTTTTAATATTTCTTTCGTCCACACATTCGTATCGTAAACACAATCCGGATGCACTGTGTTAACTCGAATATTGTAATATGCCAATTCGATTGCGGCGAGGCGAGCCATTTGTGTCAGACCCGATTTTGCAATAGTATAAGTGCCTGCACCCTGCCCAGGTGCGCCGACATTTCGTGAGCCCATAAATATAACAGATGGGTCAATACCTGATTTTAAAAAAGGAATACACTCTCGAAGAATTTTATGATGAGTAGATAGATTAATACCTATATCTTTTTCCCATTTTTTATCATCAATATTTTCAAGTAATGCCGATGATGAAAATATACCTGCATTGCTGATTAATATATCAAGACCACCATATTCTTTAATACCACGTGAGACTTCCTTTTTTATGTCACTGGTATTATATAAATCACAAAGAATTCCTTTATAATCACTATATCCACTAAATAATTTGGTTATATTTTTGTTTTTATCTAATCCAACTACGGCACAGCCTACATTTAACAATTTTTCTGCACAGGCATAACCGATACCGCTCGCTGCACCAGTTACTATAGCAATTTTTCCTTGAAATTCTGGTTTATCGCGATTGTTTTTTAGCTTTGCCTGTTCAAGCTCCCAATATTCAACATTATAAAGATCGCGAAACGAAATTGGTTTCCACCTATCCAAATTATTTGCTGTTTGCATTGCTCTTATTGTATGTCTATTTATATCCGAAATTATTTGCGCTTCTCCCATTGATTTTCCAAAACTAATCGTACCATATTCTGGCCACAGTCCCCATTTCGGACCATTATCAAGTTTTTTTATCCCCTTGGTGCTGTTTTTTTGAAAATATTTATTATAATTATTTACAAAATCTTTTGCAGATATATCTAAATCATTATTAATGATCCATGCAAATGGTTTGGTTCGAATAACATGATCAGGAGTTAAAGTCCCTTGTACACTTAGATTTTTTGCTTCCCTCATTTTTGAAAAGCCTACTGCTTCTGATGAATCATTTAATATTGCTAAACATGGTTCCCCAGTAATTTCGGACGCCTTTTTTCTTATTTTCGCCAGTGTTAATAAATCAACTTTTGATTTTGATTTTTCATATTTTTGCCAGACTTTTTTTGATTTTAAGTATTTTTCAGCCATGTCTACCAATTTGATCATTTTTTCATAGCTTTCTTTAGCATTATTCCCAAAACTAAAAACGCCATGGTTTAGCAAAATCATGCCATTAAGCTTTTTCCAGTCAATATTTTTTGTCATCTCAAAAATCTTTTTTGCCAAAACAAATCCTGGCATCACATAAGGAATAATAAGAATATCCTCCCCATATATTTCTTTTATCTTGTTTCTGCAATCTGGTGTATTTGTAATTGACAAAACTGCATCTGCATGTGTATGATCAACAAACTTATAGGGAATTAAGGCATGGAGAATCGCTTCTACTGATGGACTGGGCGCAGTTGGCTTAAGTGTCGCCAATCGCTGCTCAATTATCATTTGCGAATCAGTTAACTTGTCCAGTTGTGATAATTTAAGGAGATAATTCAAATCAACAGGCGCAAATCCTTCTTCTTCAATAGAAATAAGATCCCATCCACTACCTTTTATAAATAGCGTTTCTATTTTTTCATTAAAAATATTTTTATAAAAACCCTTTACCGATGTGTTTCCGCCCCCATGCAAAACTAATTCCGGATTTCTTCCTAAAAGTCTTGAAGAATAAACACGGAGATTTAGATCATCTTTAGAATATTGTTTTGCTTCTTTATTATTCCAGAGACTATACATTATTTAATATCTCACATAGTTTCTGGATTTTTTCTTCCTCAAGATCGGGAAAATTCCCTATATACCAACCAAAATGATGTATATGCTCGACTTCAGGATAATTTTCCCAATCATTTTTTTTAACAATTCCCTTTAAGTAGGGTTGTCTCATTTGGTTGCCCCCACCGGCATTACCTCTTCGAAATTCTATCCCATTTAATTGCATGTGGTTTTCCAGTTTATCACGAAAAGGAAAATTTGGATCTTTGAGAACCAACGGAAACGCATAGTTAGAGCACCCTTCTAAATCAAAATCTACACGATATATTTCTTCATTTAATCCACTTAGAAATGATTTAAAATTAATATTGCGTTTTTCATTATTTTTATCGAGCCGCTTTAATTGATTCCTACCCATAACGGCTCCAATTTCCGTATTTCGAACATTATATGCAGGGTATGCAAATATGAAGTCAGCATTAAGATCTTGGTGTTTTTTAATATAGCGGTTTTTACCTTTCACATTCGTCATTTCTCTGGTCATACCATGGGATCGAAACATACGTATTATTTGATATATTTCTTCATCGTTTGTACTCACCATTCCACCTTCTATGGTGCTCATATGATGGGCATAATAAAATGAAAAGTTTGAAATCAAACCATATGAACCTAGCTTTTTACCTTTAAATGTTGCACCATGAGATTCGCAAACATCTTCGATTAAAGGTATATTCCTTTCTTTTAATGCTTGGAGCAAGCTATCCGTTAATCCATTGAATCCTTGTACATGTGTAAGAAAAACAGCTCGTGTTTTTGCATTTAGGGCGCCAATAATCTTTTCATCGTCCATACATAATGTTTGTGGGTTTATATCAATAAATACCGGGTCAAAGCCATTCTGTAAAACTGAAGCAATATCAGACACCCACGTGAGCGTTGGAACAATAATCTCACCTGCACCATATAATTCTTTTATTATTGCCATGGTAATAAGATTTGAGGAGGCACCGGAATTGACAAAAACACTATAATCAACCCCCAACCATCCCGACCACTCTTTTTCAAAACTTTCCACATTTGAAGATTGAGTTAGGATTGGATCATCTTGTTGTAGAAATTGAATTAGAATATCCAAGTCGTTTCTTTGAATATTATTCTGCATTAAAGGATGATTAAATGAATTAATTCCCATTATTTTTCTCCATAATAATCACCATATTCAACTAACAACGTTTGTCTGCCGTCAGACCTTTCAAGAGCATGCTTGTATGCTGGGAATATATCTTCCGGTTCTTCCAATCTAATAATATCAATATTTTGAAAAATTAATTTAAATGCATCCGTAAAATCTCCAACATGCTGATGTTGGGGATGAAGGGGTCGCTCAGAACCAATACCTGTTCTAATTATGACTTTTGGGGAATATCCTCCATCAGAAATAAAGGGCAATCTATCAAGATGGTTGACTAATTGGTTGGCCGCCACTAATAAAAAATTCCACCGTGGATATATCGATACAGGTATCCAGCCATCTAAAGCCAAACCTGTTGTGATTCCCATTTGCATTTCTTCCGTTACTGGCATTTCTCTCTTCTTTATTCCCGGGACATCAGCAAGTGTGTTCGTCATAGCAGTCCCTGCATATTCCACAGCTTGTCCAATAAACATTACTTTTTCATTTTTAGCTAAATAATTCATTGACCGCTTAAGCTCATCAAAATATTTCATATTATTAATTCTTTAATTAAAATTGAACGCGAATACCCGCACCCGCATGTGGGTATGTATTATTGTATTTGTAATACACAATCATAGGATTATCAATATTTTCATAAGTCAGTATTTCTGTGCCCCACGTTTTTCTCGTATCTGTGCAAACTGAAACTTCATTATCCTCAATAATAAAACGAATAGGCAAATCATGATTCATTGAATACTTTATACATTCATGAGCAACACCAGTTTCAGAAGTCATATCACCCATAAAACAATGAACCATCTCTTTTTTCCCTCTTAGTTTTATTGATATTGCAGTACCGACAGCAATTGGTATTGATCCACTAACGATTCCTGAAGAAAATATTTTTTGTTTCGGAAAACAAAGAGATATAGAAAGACCTTTGCATATTTTTTCAAATAATTCATCTTCAGGGACACCTTTTAGAAGACATTGATAATGACTACGCCAAGAGCAAAAAACCCAGTCATCTTTATTAATATCTTTAAATACTTCTATTATTTGTTCCTCATTATTGGAATAGAGGTGCACAGGTGCTTTTATCTTCGCGAGATTAAAGCTTTTTGCAACCTTTTTTTCAAAGTTAACTAAATCATTTTTACTTAGTTTAGTAATCATTGATTTCCCTTTAGAATATTTCTTTTTAATTTTATTTTTGTTAATTCCCGGATATTGCGGACCTGCTTTTCACCATATTTTTTTCTTATTCTATCCAAAAAATATGGATTTGAATGATAAATTTGAAATGCATCATCTCTAAATTTTAATATTTCAGCAGATGTTAAATCCGCCGTAGGAAGTGGCGATGTGTTTTCTGAGAAAAAAGAATATTCCTCATATGAACTTGGCAAACTATATCCGTCTTCAAATGCTTGTTTAAATAATGCACTTCCTGGAAGAGGCATTACAGCATAAGCATTCCAAGCACTAGTATTTAATTCTAGCCCAAGGTCTAAAGTTTTTTGCATCGATTCCATATTATCTCCAGCTAATCCAAAAAGGTAGTTTGCTATAATTTCAATTCCTGAATCATGAATTCGCTTAATTACTTCAGCTATATCTAAATCTTTAAATTTACCTTTTGAAGCTTGAAGCCTGACGCTTCTTACTCCACTTTCAATACCTAAAGCAAGCCAATTTATACCCGCATTCTTTATTAATTGCAAATGCTCAGGGCTCCTTACAGTATCTATTCTTGAATAGGCCCACATGTTAAGTATCTTACCATATCCTTTATCTCTAAGCATTTCACAAAGTGGAACAAAATATTTTTTATTTAACAAAAACATTTCATCGCTTATCCGTAAGGTTTTAACTCCCATTTCAACTAATTTATCAAATTCTTTTATTATGAATTTAGGAGACCAAAAGCGCATTTTTGCATAATCAGCGGCATCACCAATTTCTTCTTCATCATCTCTATTTAAAATATTAATCATACAAAAATCACACTTAAAAAGGCAACCGAGAGAAGTATAAATCGCGGCGAAGGGGGTACGCTGATCATGATTATAGCCAGCATGCCAAAAATGAGATCTATAAAGATCCAACGGATTCTTTTTGTATGGCAATAAATCCCAGGCATATCCAGGTAAATCTATATCCATGCGCTCCTGAGGAACAATTAATTCAGGCGGAGTTAGATGAGTTTTTCCATTTAATCTAAATCCAATACCTTTAACTTCCTGTAATTCACTTTCATTTTCAATATCAACTGAAAGAAGATTCCTTAAAGCATAAACCCCTTCGTTACAAAGTACAATATCTATACTTTTTTCATTAGCTAATACTTGAGTGGGTAATGCAGACATGTGCGATCCGACAAAACAAATTGGTGTCTCAATTCCAGATTTCTTTATAGCATTAGCTAACTTAACTGCTCCACTCATATTTACAGTGCCTGAATTAGGATTCTGCCCATAAACGACAAAACATAAGAGACGAGCTTTAGAATTAATTAATTTAGCTACTGCGCTTTTTGTATCAAGGCCTTCCGCATTAACATCAAATATGCCTGCAGAAAATCCAACCGATCGAATTGATTGAGCTAATAATAATGCCCAAGTCGGTGGTTCAATTGCAGAAAAATCTTTTGAAAGGTCTTGATAAATTGCTTTCGCATTTCCTGGATTTATAAAAAGAACATCTAAATTCATACTACCATCTTAGTTTTATAATTATTTAAATACCATTTATAAGTATCAAGCAATGATTCTTTAAATGGGCTTGACGGAGACCACCCCAAAGAAAATAATTTATTTGAATTGATAGTCTTTTCAGGCATTCCATCCGGTTTTGTAGTATCAAATTTTATATTACCTTTAAAGTTTAAGGATTCAGCAATTATATTGGCGAGCTCAAAAATAGAGACTACATTTCCGCTACCGATATTTATAGGTTTACTACTACTATAATTATTCATTAAAAAAATACAAGCATTTGCTAAATCATTTATAAAAATAAATTCTCTTTTCGGCTTGCCACTGCCCCAAAGTTTAATTGATTTATCTCCGTTAATTTTTACTTTATGCATTTTCTTGATTAAAGCCGAAATAACATGTGAATTATCTTCACTAAAATCATCTCCTGGGCCAAATATATTTGCTGGGATTACTGAAATAAAATCACAAGCATATTCTTGGTTATATGCTTGACATAATTCAATCCCTGCAATTTTGGCAGTAGCATAAGCAGAATTAGTGGGCTCGAGGTGGCCCGTCATCAACATTTCAGGTGACATCGGTTGTTTAGCATATTTAGGATAAGTGCAGGAACTCGCCAAATACAATAGTTTTTTTACTTTATATTCGTGGGCAAGACTGATCACATTGCTTAATACCTGTAAATTATCCAGCATAAGCGTCGCGGGTCTTTCTTGATTGATTTTAATTCCACCGGATTTACCGGCAAAGACAAAAACATATTGGGGTCGATTTTTTTTAAAATATTCTTTTACTTCAATATAGTCTGTTAAACATGGCTCTGGTTGGTGCTTATTTATAATGTTGTTGTAACCTTTTTTTTCAAATAAATTAATAATAGCTTTCCCTTCCATCGTTTTTTCGCCGGCAACATAAATGCGGGAATCTTTATTCATTTTAAGTCCTGTAATTCTACAAAAGGAAAATGCATATTTTCTTTTTGGGATTGTTCTTCTTCTTTGTATTCCCGATGATGATCATAAAAAATAATCTGGGAGCCGTTTGATTCAAAACTGAAAGGTACATGCAGTAATTTAGATAATCTTTTTTTGACATTGGATTGTCTATTAATTGGCACATACAGCAACAAAAAACCGCCGCCGCCTGCTCCAGAGAGTTTCCCGCCTAAAGCTCCAGCGGAAACCGCTGAAGTATAAATTTTGTCTACCTGCGCGTTGGAGACTAATTTGCTCAGGCTACGTTTTTTCTGCCATGCTTCATCAAGGAGGGAACCAAAATCATCTAAATCCCCGTTTGTTAATATTTCAATGGCATCGTCGACCATAGCGTGCATCCGGGTTAGCTGCTTCTCCTTGGCCTGGATGTCCGCCACATAACTATTAGCAACGTTTTCCGCCGTTCGCATGATTCCTGTATAAAAAAGCATAAGATTTTTATCTAGTTTATGAACCCGTTTTTCAATAATTGTAACGGGATTTACAATTATATCATCGTTTTGTTTAAACTGAATTTTGTTTAGGCCACCATGAGCCACGTTTGTTTGATCTTGGGAACCCACCGTTTCACCAATAATATTTTGTTCAATATGAATGCTCTCCTTTGCCAGCCGGTCTTGTGAAACCATTTTGCCCTGGAAACTATAAAGAGCATTGAGGAGGCCCACCGTGAACGATGAACTGGAGCCAAGGCCACTCCTGCCAGGAAGATCTCCGTCGTAATGAATTTCCAATCCATTGTCAATGCCAAGAAATTTAAGGACTTCACGTGCTGAGGGATGATCTAATTCACTGCTATGTTGACATGCTTCAATCTGAGAATAAACTAAACGGAGGCGATGCTCAAAAAAAGGCGGAAGGTAACGACAAGAAATATATAAATATTTATCAATGGTTGTAGATAATACCTGTCCCCCATGTTTGCGATACCAGTCCGGGTAATCAGTACCACCTCCAAAAAAGGATAATCTATATGGTGTGCGAGAAATAATCATTTAAATAGTAAGATTTATATATTTACCGATAATTTTTTAAAAAATCTTTCAGCATGAGCAAAAGATTCGGGTGTGCCGATATCAATGAAATCTCCCTTTGTTTCATCGCTATAAATACTCTTACCTATCATAGAGGGGAAAAAATCATATTCAAGTGAACAAGGGGTTTTCTTTGGAATCTTATGAATCACTGAAGTCTTCATTAAATAAACACCGGTATTTATAAATCCAGCGCCTTTGTTGCTCCCTTTTTCCATGAAATCTATAATTTCATTGTTTTCATTCTTACAAACTACGCCAAACCGATCTGTTTCATCTAACGCCTTGACTACAAGTGTAATATTGGCATTTTTTTGTTTGCCAGACATAAATAGTGAGATCGCATCAAATTCTGTGTAGGAATCACCATTCATCACCAAACAATACTCCGCATCCACAATTTGCTCAGCAAGTTTAAGAGCACCGGCCGTACCAAGGGGGGTATCTTCCCGGGAATAATCCACCTGCAACCCCTTGTAGGAAAAACCGATGGCCTCTTCAATTAGACTGCCCATATAACCGGTGCTGATAATAACTCTTTCAATGTTTGCTTCTACCAGCTGATCAAGTAAATAGGCAATAAAAGGCTTACCCTTTATTTCTGCCATTACTTTAGGTCGGTCTGAAACGACTTGGCGAAGACGGGTGCCCATCCCCCCGGCAAGGATTACTCCTGTTACTTCCTGAAAATCAGACATTGGCAAATTTGTTTGGACGTATAATATTGTACCCCTTAATGAGCTCTGGTATTCCATCATCAAGTGTATGATCCGGATGCCACCCCAGAGATTCAATTTTGTCGTTGCTTACTATGTAATCCCGTTTGTCAGGGTCTTCGCCAATTTCTGCTGAATGAATATATAATTCCGGCACATATTCTTTAATTTTTTCAGCCAGTTCTCTCTTGGTGATATTGGCAGAACTGAGGCCCACATTGTATGGCTCCCCCTTCATTTTATCATAATTTTCAATTCCAAAAAGAAACGCCTTAGCCACATCTCGTACATGAATATAATTGCGACGAAAATGTTCTTCAAACAGAACCAACGATCTCTCCTTCACAGCTTTGTAAACAAAGTCGTTTACCAGTAAATCCATTCGCATGCGGGGGCTAGTACCAAAAACGGTTGCCAATCTAAATGTAATTGCACTTCCCATATCTAACAATGCCTTCTCAATCTCCACCTTCGTTTTGCCATATTCCGAAATAGGATTTAATGGAGAATCTTCAGTACAAAAACTGTCCTTCGCTCCAATCCCATATCCACTATTTGTAGTAGGGAATAGCACTTTTTGTTGAATTGATATATTCTCAACAATATTCATATGAGCATCATAATTGACCATTCGTGTAAGCGAAGGATTTCGCTTACACGCCGGTGCACCCACAATGGCAGCCAAAGGAATGATAATATCAGATTTTGATATTAACTTGTTTACAAGATTAAAGTTGCAAATATCACCTTGAACAAATTCAAAATTTTTATCGGCACAACAATCTAATAAGGATGTTTGATTAAATATAAGACTATCCAGAACTGTTACTTTAAAACCTTGTTTTAACAGTATTGGTACCATTGTTGAGCCTAAATATCCGGCACCGCCGGTAATTAAAACTTTATTATTCATTGTTATATTTTCTTCTTTGATTGTTTGGTTATGGATTAAACCGGTGAAATAAAACTGGTTTGGGGATAGCTTTGAGCAGCAAGATGAAATACATAATTCGGTTTCATTTTTTCTATCATATTTTGTAAAGAAATATAGTCACCTAAATCACCATATTGAAAAAACACCCTCTCACCTTCATTAACTCTTGGTAATAAATGTTCCACATTGTCCTGTGGGCTGCGCCAACGACACATACCATGGATTTCCCAATCTGTATTTTCCAGCAAGTAATCGGCCAAATGGGAGCCAACCATACCCGTGATGCCAGTAATGAGTGTTTTATTTTTCAATGTGACTTATTAATATTTGTAATTACGAATAGATCAACTCATGGAATTGGTCTAAATCCTTCAAAAGAAGAATTATTGATTCGATAAGTTTTTCTATATCCTTAAAAAAAATATTGGGACCATTTTATATGAATAATATATCAACATTTGTGGCTTAACCGACACTTTATACAAAATATCACTGAGTAACATCTTTCAACTGATTGATGTTATTTACAAATGTGATACGATTCTTTGAATTTTTTATAAGAAATGACCTATATTGTCTTGCCCAGCGCTTCTTTCCCTTAACCCAATTAACAATATCCATAATACATATTACATTTAAATGGGGTATCTCAGAAGCCGCAATAAGCGCTGTAGATGATTCAGCTATTACATTTTTTCGAATATTTGGCAATATCAATTCGACAGGAATAAAAGTTGGAATTAAATCGAACTCTGGGAAAAGATCTCTTGCGGTCTCATCAATATTATCTGAATGATGAATAGTGGGGTGGATCTTTATCGCTATGCTTGATGAAAGTTTTGGAATCTCATGAATGATTTGATTATAAATCGAATAATCAATGTCCTTATATGGGTAGGCAGAAATGATTAAAGTATCATATTTCTTAATTATCATTGAATTATTCTTGATAACATTTTTCACCATATTTTTGTAATCCCCAAAATCTTCAAAAATAATTTTATGTCGTTCTTTGAATTTTTCATCAAAACCGAAATGAACTGATTTTTCATTAAGTAAATATAATTTCAATCTTAATCCATAAATAATATAAATTACTAACATTGATATAATCTTTCTAAAGTAAGGCCTTATTCCGTAAGGATGTGAACTTTTAAAATAATTGTAGAGTACGATTTTATGATTTAGCAACTCTGTATTGAAAATCTTCCCTTTATTTGGCCACTTCCTTATTAAATAGTATAGTTTGTAGTCTACACAATATCCATCGAAATATAACGTATCATTTTCCCCTGGATTCATATCCTCCAATAAATTATCTAAGTTTTCCCTCTCTTTATATTCTACAAGTAAATTTTTACAAAATAGCACAGGATTTGAAAAACCTAAGTACTTATGATTAATTTCCATATGAGTACAAAGCGCCTGTACGCTTCTATTGTTAGTAAGAATAGTTATTTCCTTTCCCTTATCACGAAGATAAAGTGCAAGAAAAATTGATGTGTAACTTGGGCAATAAATATATATCATTACTTTACTTGTTTTGAAATAGAAATTAGTGTCCCTTTTTTATGAAAAGAGGATAAAATATTGCTTCATTTCTTCCGGTTCCAGAGAAAAGGCAGAATCCACACCGCCGTCGGCCCTTCGTAGGGTGAATTGCTTTTCAATGACCGTTATCACTCCGTGGAGGATGGTAAGTACATTGCTATATTACGAAGTGGCCGGGAAGGTGCTGGTCCAATTGAGCCGCACGAACTGCTCACAGCCGGTCTCTTATTACAAGCATACTTGCTAATAATCTACCAAGCTGTGTACCCACCATCAACAATATGATTGATTCCAGTAATCCAATTGGACGCATCAGAAACAAGATATAAAACTGCACTACCAAGATCCTCGGGTTTTGCCATTCTTTTCAACATGGTTCTGTACACATAATTCTCATAAAAGTCCTCAGGTTGGTTGTTATAAACACCTCCAGGGGAAAGACAATTCACTCTTATGTTTTTCCCTTGCCAATAAGACGCCAAATATCTGGTAAAGTTGATTATGCCGCTTTTAGTTGCAGCATAAGCAACATTGGAATTAAGCCCTGAATCGCCATAGATCCTTTGGTCACATCCTACCACACCATAAGTACTTCCAATATTAAGAATCACTCCTTTTTCGTTTTCAAGCATATGTTTACCTGCTTCCTGACAACACAAAAATGCACCAGTCAAATTAACATCCAAATTTGACTGCCAAACCTCGATTGGAAATTCTTCAAATTCCACAAGACTCCCCTCAAGAAAAGTGACCTGATGTGCTGCTGCATTATTAATTAGAACAGATACATTACCAAAATCATGCTTGATTTCTCTGAATGTATTACACACCTCTTCCTTAATCGATATATCACAAACAAATGGCTTGCATTTTGACTGCATCTCTTTATCTAGAGAATTATAATAATTTAATAGAGATTCCTCATTGCAATCTATTAAAGCAACTCTTGCCTTGCGTTCAATAAGTAATTTCGCATAGTAAGTTCCCAACTTACCACTAGCTCCGGTTAATGCAACAATATCATTTGACATGTCATACCATTTTTTTAAAAAGTCTTCTTTCATGATTGCCTCCTATATTACTGATACTCTTTTACCTGTTGAGGAAGATTCTTTTAATGCTTCAACAACTTTTAAAATATGTAATCCAGATTCAAAGTTGTTCCATTTGATGTCTGCCCTTGAAAGAAATAATTTCAGCTGATCAATATAGGTTTGATTAAAATCATATCCTTTAGTATTGAGGAATGAATACCAGTTTTTATTTTTCTTTTTTGCGTTGAAAGCTTGAACCGAATTTGCTTTAAGTCCCCATTCAATTATACCATCTTCAAATGCTAGTTTCAGGGATCTCATGTATTTTCTCTGGAAAAAATCAAGATTTATTTGAGACAAAGCACCTGATTCATGCTCTAATATAATTAAAGCGATATCTTCACCATCAATATCTAACGTAAGATTTCGTACTACGCCGCTCACATGAGTAACTCTTCCACATAGCCAGACAGCGTGATCAATTTCATGAATGCTGGTGAGTGCAACTCCACCACCTAAGTCTGATCTTGCTTCATATCTTTTCCTATAATCTTCCCAAGGATGACAATCTGGAAGATATTCTCCAAATTCGGATCTAGAAAAAAGCAGTTTTCCAAAAGATTGGTCTTTAATTATAGATTTAATACACTGAAGCGCCGGATGAAAACGAATGTTGTGTCCAATGAGTATATTGACTTTATTCTTAGTTATTTTTTTTTGGATAAAATCAAATCCCTGAGAAGAGGAATTTAATGGAACTTCCACGAGAATATCTTTGCAAAAATCACTCCAAAATTTTATATCCTCAAAATGATAGATAGATGGCGTACAAATTATAAGGAATTCAGGTTTCCAATTTAATGCATCATCTAGGTTATCAAACTGTGTTATTAAATTAATATCAAATGTTCTCGCTTCAGAAATTTTCCTTCTTAAGACTGCAATATCATTAACACCAATGCTAAGTAGATTTATAATATGCCTCTCCCCAATTGATCCAAGACCTACGACCAGAACTCTGCAGGAGCTAAAAGATTTCATTTTTTTTTAAAACGTATATAGAAATATCACCCAATTTAAGAAAGTCCAACAACTTGAAGATACTTGTGTATATCTGACGAAAAATAGTTGAGGATAAAAATAAATTTAAGACACTCTTTTCTAAACTAGCATATCTACTAGGAGATATAATTTTACCTCGGATAATATGAGACGAGGTATAATAATCTATTACATTCAGATTGTTGACATGACATAGATTAACAAACCCTTTTTTAGATGGAATAAAAAGATGACCAGGTTCCAGAAACATGTCCCATTTATGCTTTGACATTTCAGAAATGATTCTTGATAAACTATTTAGATTAGGAAAAGCAATAATTAAATACCCTCTATTATTTAATTTTTTTACTAGAGTCGACATGCTTATTGTTGGATCATTAAGGTGCTCAAAAACTCCAATTAAGCTAATTAAATCATACTTTTTATCTGGGATATCATTTATATCCCACAAAAAAGTTTTTATTTTGAGCTTTTTTGAAACAAATCCTATGGATTTCTTATCCAAATCTGCCCCTTGGACTTCCAAGAGATAATCCTTTAGTTTTCTTGTAAAGTATCCGCCACCACAACCAAAATCTAAACCCTTCAAATTTTTCCAATATTTCTTATATTTTGTATTAAGAATGCAAGTACTGTAAGGTTCATATTTTTCAGAAAATTTAAAAGTATTTTTTGATGAAGAAAAGCAAGTTGAATTTTCTTCGTAAAGAATCCTAGTTGAATCCCTTCTAAGATCATTCTCTATATTTACAGTATCACAAGATTCACAATAATGTAAAAAGACTCTTTCGTGATTATCTCTATCTAATCCTAATGGTATTTCTTGTATAAAAGAATCAATAAAAACACTGGGTATAATTAAATCAGACGAACACAACTTACATGTTTTTTCAGAGGGTGTATTAATAAACAGCTCCATCAGCAAACATCTCTCTTAAGTGAGAGTTGGATTTAATTTTAGATATTATGGACTTAGCACTTTGGTTTAATAAATCATTACCAAAAACTAGATCTACTTTTGTAAGATCCGCAGGATGATCAATTGCTAAATTAATGCCAAACCCTAGAAAATCCTTTGGAGCCTGCAAACTCAAATAGTTAAAAAGAACTTTATTATCAAGAAAATATGGAATTACATGCTCCTTGTAAAAACTAGATAATGAGTTTCGATATGCAGAAATAAAAATGTTTTTTTTAAATCCTGACATTACAAGACCATTTGGGTATGTCTTACTTTCAAAGCTTGAGATAAAGTCTGGGCAGTATAGATTAATTTGTTCAATAAAATAATTAATTACTTCGCTATCTAAAAGTATGTCATCTCCTGTTATGCGCAAAAAATAATCACAATCAATTTTATTAAGTGCTTGAAATATTCTTGAAAAAACATTTCGTTCACTTCCTGCAAAATTATTAATGCCAATATCGTTACAAAGGTCTATTATCTGCCTGTCAATAGGCTGATCAGAAGTGACAACAATAATATTATCTAGCTCTGACTCTTTAATTCTCTCAAATAAGAATTTTAGACAAGACAAACCTTTAATTTTGGATAGAGTTTTTCCAGGAAACCTACTGCTTCCCATTCTGGCTTGTATAATCCCAGCTACCTTAAAATTGTTTTGCATGATCATCAATTTTGAACAAGAGATAAGTTGAAAAAATAATTAGTTTTAACTTAGGCAATTGTATGATTCTGCGTTCACAGCGCGTCGAAATCACAGTCCCCCCGAGACAAATACCACTGGTCAAGGCTTTGGAGTGCCGACGGGGAGATGTTGCTTGATGCCAAAAAAGATTCCGGCACGTCGATGACCCAGGGCTCAGCGAAGTCCGGCGTGGCCTTATATCCCGATTCGGACAGAGCATGTGCCATATCAGAATCCGATGTCCAGACTTTAATGAGCTCAATTTCTTGATCGGAAATAATTTTGTACCACTCTGAAAGCAATCCCGGTAATTCACTCGCGAACTCGGGCAATACCAAAAACTCCACAATCCACAAAATCTTAGGAGAAAGCACTTTTCCAAGATAATCTTCGGCACTGACTCGGGTCACAAGCAAGGCAGTCATGGTGCCGGCACGGAAGTAAGCAAAGTATTGATAATGATGGTAGGGGTGCGAATCGTAACGCCATTTCAAGTAGCACGCAGTTCGGATCATTCCGTGAACCATGGACCGATGAAATTTGTCCAAGAATTCTTCAAAACTCGAGCCTCGAGTCAATTCTACGATCGAGCTGAATTCACGTAATTCGACTCCCTCTTTGGACGGTTTTTCGACCGAGTGATGTTGTTTGAAGCGAAGTGAAAATTCCTGTGGTCCTTTGCAAAATCGCCAATTAGGTAGCCTTTTCCAAAACCTGATCGAGGCGTCCGACAAACCCGTGGCGACGATTGGATGCCGGTAGTCGTCCATGATTTTCGAAAGAAGTTCCTCCCCTATCGTTCGTCCTGTCAGTTCCCAGTAGTTGACCGACTGCTTTAAAACGATGAAGTCCAAGGTCCAAAAAAGAGTCGTCGCCTTTCCCGCAAACTTTGCGTGCATTGGCCACAAACCCATACAACCGATTATTTTCCCATCGATCGAGACCGCATAGATGTTCAAGCGCTCATCGCGCTCGATATCCGAGCGATAGGGATTCATAAAATACTGCCACTCGAAGCGCCTTCGCGTCTGCATGGCGATGTGATCACCATAACACTCCTGAAACAAATTCAGGAAATGCTCCTTCTGATCGAGTCGGAGGCAATCGACTACAACTTCTATGTCTGTAGACATGCCATGCATACCCGTTCGATCACATCGTCTGTGCTTATATCGAAATTCCCGACATCGTAGCGCTTGAGGACGTAGTCCCCATCTTCGAGAAAATTGAGGCCGTGAGACGTGGAAAAGATCCGTTCGTACTGACTCTCCTGGCACACCTGAATAACCTCGTCATTGTAGTCTTCAGGCTGGCCATTAGGAATGGCGAAAAGCGTAGCGCTCGCGTTCAATTCGTTCTCAATCGCCAATTTGTCCTCGATGATCTCGTTTCGGATACGATCGCCTCTAGAATGAGACAGTATAGGATGCGTTTGGGTATGTCCGCCCACTTGAAAACCTGCTTCAGCAATCCATTTCACATCATTCCAATCCATCAGACGAATTTGTTCGTAAAACGAATCACCGTTGAGCAAACCAAGATCGAATTTGTAAGCTTCGTATAACTTAATGAGAAATCGCTCCCGAGCAGTTGTATTGATCTGCTTCAAGTACCTTATCAAGCCAAGAAAGACGTTCATTTTCGTTTCGAAAGAAGCTTCACTTTCGAAGGACCAGGAGCGGCTTTCCATTCGAATTGAGAATTGCCGATCGCCGAGATGATGGAAAAAGCACAAGAGTTTCTCAGGCCATGCCAGCTCTCCAGTGCCTATAAATCCAGAATTAACGAAGACTCCAGCTGGAATGGTTTCTTCCTTCAATCTCTGCAAGGCTGGAAGAATACTTTTGTATCCGTCGTCGAAAGTCACGTAAGTGTAGATTCGATCGCTCATGTAATCCGACATTTTAAAAAACTCATCCGGTGTCGTGAAGTGAATCCTATGGTCATTCTTGAGCGACACCACGTCTCGGTTGAACCGGTCGTACGTCGTCATATAGTCCAGAGATGCTTGCTCCCATCCATCTGAGCGGACCTCTTCGAAGAAATTATGGTAGAGAAGCACTAGCAGTGCCGGGCGATATTGTTCCATTTAAATGTCTTCCTTACTGTTCCGCATGTAGATTATGGATAGCGTGTCACCTATACGATCAGAGTAATGGCAACAACCTGTACTTTCATTTTTCAACAGCTTCCAAATCCTCCCACTGCAACAAATGATCCGCTTTCAACACGTTAGTGATTCGCCTGCCTAAAACATCGTCCCAGTGGATGGGGCTAATCCCAGTACCCGGACGCTTGTAGGTTAAATCATTTTCTGTTAATTCGTGTCCTGCGGAAACATCTTGATTTAATACAATACTCCGCCTGGCATTCTTTCGTGAAACCGCTTCAGTTTCGATCGGTCTTTTATGGCTGTCCTGTCCCAAAGAAATTTGGATGCGTTCAATCAATTCTACAAACCGCTTCAAATCATTTACATCCATGGCATGATAGTGGTCATTACCCGGCAGTGTTTTATCATAAGTGAAATGTTTTTCAATGACTCGTGCGCCAAGCAAATAGGCTGCAGTCAAGATAGTCATATTCTCGTCCGGCAGAGTATGATCAGAATACCCAATCACAAAATCGGGAAAGGCTTCCCTTAATCCTGTAATCATTCCCAGATGAGCGTATTCATTCGGCGTGGGATAGTTAAGGATGCAGTGTAAAAGTGTCATACTGTCGCAGCCGACATTCCTCACTGTTTCCACAGCACTGTGAATTTCATCCAATGTGGAACCTCCGGTTGACTGAACGATTGGTTTCCCTTTTGCTGCGATCTTTCGAAGAAAAGGTATATTGGTAATATCAGCAGAGGCTATTTTGAAAAAGGGTACTAAGGGGTCTAAGAACTCAATTGCGGTGTCATCAAATGGTGTTGAAATGAAATCGATACCCAATTCGCTACAATATTCAGACAGTTCAACATATTCTTTTTCACCGAAAGAATCATATTTTTTGCATAGTTTATACTGGCTTTTTGTGGGTTCTTTGTTTAAATCCCAGTAAGATGGGCTATGTTTTAAAACAAGAGTTTCCGCCTTATAGGATTGAAATTTTGCAGCATTGGCGCCACCCTCTTTGGCAAGTCGAATCATCTCTTTAGCCTTTTCTATAGACCCTTCATGATTTACGCCTATCTCAGCAATAATATAGGGAGCTGTATGAATGTTTATTTTCCGTTTTCCCAAGATAATCTCAGGTGTCTTCATTTTAAGATCCTTTCCGCAATGAGATTGCCGGGGTATTTTTTTTGAAGAATTTCCATATATCTTTGCATATCGTCAGTGCGATTGGTGATGTTGTTAGAATGGCGGCGGTAGCGATACAGTGGCAAGGGAATACTGTAGATATTATGCTTTTCCAGAAAACGAAGCAGCAAATCCTTATCTTCATGAATCTTTAATTCTTCATCATAAAGTCCAAGCTTGATAATATCCTCAATACGAAACATAATTCCGCAGCCGATAGGTTCTTCAAACCACTTCTTCACTGCGATTATTTTTTCATCAGCACCTACCAACTGGTAATCACAGCAAACAGCATCCATGTAATCATTAACAGCCAGATGCATAGCCAGAATGTTAACGTACTCTGCATGGACGTAGTCATCTGCATCCACCCGTATGATAAATTGGCCCCTTGCTTCTCGAATACCGCGGTTTAGGGAACCCGGCAATCCCAGCTGCTCTTTGTTCACGAATACTCTTAACTCTTCCTTAAAGACGTGGATGGCCTTATGCGTATTATCCGTACAGGCATCATTTATGACAATGATTTCATAATTCTCACGGGTATAGTTTTGATTGAGCAACGATCGAATACACCGCCCAATATATTGTTCTTGGTTGTGAACCGGGACAATGATGGAAGCAACTACTGCTTTTTTCATATTAATTGTTTATCTAATCTGGGGGATGTTATAAAATGGATTCAATAGTGTCATGAATACGTTTCGGAACCGATTCATTCATCTTTACCGAGATCGGTAGCGCAACTGAACGGTCGAGATATGATTTTGATTGAGGGAAGGCCTCTGCTAACGGTTTTTCATTTGCCTCAACCAGTGAAGCAATATGATCCCAAGTTCCGGCAAAATGCCAGGTAATAGCTTCCGGCAGGATTTTGGTCCCCAGACCATCTTCAATCAATGCATCTCTGCACCTAAGGGCGATTCTATTATTGTCTACAAAAAATACTAGCGCATCAGCAGTTTCTTGGGATCCTTCTGGTACAGTTCTCATTTCAATTGCAAGATCTGAAATAGCTTCCTTTATTAATCCTGCATTTTTTCTTTGTTGTTCTACTACATAATCCAATTTTTTCAGTTGGGCCAAACCAACAGCGCCTTGTAGTTCATTCATTCTGTAATTAAAACCACTGCTTGATCTGCTGTCTTCCCACCTAGGGAGATCGGGATTGTTTTCATGGCCGTGATCATGCCAAGCCGCTGCTTTTTTGTACAGCTCTTCATCCTTAAACACTACCATTCCACCTTCGCCAGTTGTCATGGTCTTGGCAAAATCAAAACTGTAGGTGCCAATATCTCCATAGGTACCCAGGGGAATTTCATCATAGTAACCGCCGCAGCCCCAGGCGGTATCTTCAATAAGGGGAATACCATGCTTGTCTGCAATTTCTTTTATTTGCATAAGCCTTGCGGGAGTTCCAAGCATATGCACGGTTATAATAGCCTTCGTTTTATCTGTAATTCTTTTCTCAATATCACTAGGATCTATATTTAATGTTTTGTCAATCTCTGCTATAATCGGCATTGCCCTTGCTTCAATGATTGCCTCAACAGTTGCAACAAAAGTAAATGACTGGGTGATAACCTCATCACCCTCCTTGATATCTAAAGCTGCTAAAGCGACTCGAAGTGCAGCAGTACCAGAGGTAACACCCAACGCATAGGGTACCTTCATTCGCTCCGCAAAAGCATCTTCAAATTCCTTTACCTTATAAATGTCATTTCGCAAATGATCAAAACTGTGACGAAATAATATTTTACTTTCATCAAAAAGGTGTTTGATTTCAGCAAATTCCTCTTTCCCAATTAGTTCATAACCTGGCATTAATTTCTCCGGGCAAACAATACCAATACAGTAGGACGTTTTGAGACTGAGATGCTGACAGTGGAGGACAATCTCAATAGGTTATCAGATATTACCGGCATGTATATTCAAAAAGCGATGAGTAAAACAGATCATAGACGAGTCATAATAGACATGGACAGTTCAAAAAACATGGTACACAGCGAGCAGGAAACCTCAGCATATAATGGTCGTTTCATAAGTTATTGCTTTCATCCTTTGTTTTGCTTCAATCAATTCGGGGACTGTGAAGGAGCAATACTTCGCCCCGGTAACGTCCACACAAAGTTAAAGCACCATTTCCACATCCTACATTAACAATGAAATTAAACCCTTCCGTGGTTTCCGCTTTATACATTTTATCGAATTCGCCAACAAATTTCCTATTGTCTATATCAAAGACAAATTTGTGATAGCCTTTTTCCATTTTGATCATTCAACAATTTTTCTAACGTTGCTTCGATTTCCATTTCATAAAAAGGAACAGGGTTTTGATACAGTGCAGGCTTCAAATCCATAGTGTCTTTTATAAAAGAGTCTATATTACTTTTAGATATACCAAAAGAGCTTATTTCCTTAGGGACACCAAGATTTCCCCATACATTCCATATATTTTTAATAAACAACATAGCCATATCTTCTTTTGTTCCAGAAGACTTTTCACTAAAATAAAGATCTACATAATCAAAACAGCCTTGATTTATATTGTGCTCAATAACATAAGGAAGAAAAATCCCGCCGCCTATCCCATGGGGTACACCATAATGAACACCGAGTGGATAGGACATAGCTGCAGCGGGCCCAGTTCCTGAATTCATCAAAGCGATAGCCGACAGAAATGCACCGTACATTACCTTCTCACGCAGTTCAATATTATCAAGTTTATCTACAAGTAATGGTAGGTTTTCAAAGACCAGTTTGAAACCTTCTCTAGCAAACATTTTTGCCATTGGATTGGATTTTTTTGCCATAAAGGCTTCAGTAGCGTGAACCAAACTATCGACACCAGCCGAAACTGTTGGTTCCTTTGGACACGAAAGAGTCAATTCAGGATCTAATATTGCATATTTTGGTCGAATGGCCTCACCATTAATACCCATTTTACGTTTTTCAATTGTATCAATGAATGATGCATTAGGTGTGATCTCACTACCTGTACCGGCTGTAGTTGGTATTGCAATAACTGGGGGTATTGGTTCTTTAAATTTATCAAATCCTTTGTAAGAAATTGCCGTACCGTGATTTGTATGTAGAACTGCAAGGCCCTTGGCCATGTCAAGGGCGCTACCACCACCAATTCCAATAAATACATCGACCTTTTGGTTTATTATTTCGGTTCGTTTTTTTTCAAGTTTTTCGTAGGTTGGTTCCGAAATGTCACATTTAACCAAAACCATATTATTTAGATTTATATTACCCAACATTTCTTCAATTATTGGAAGTTTGATGAGAGCGTGATCAATAACAATACATGCATTTTTCCAATTTTCTATTTGCAAAAAGTCATCTAATTCGAATCGCTTGCCTGTTCCGAAGCTGATATTACCGTTAAAAATAAACTGAAAATTTTTCATTTAGCTTTAGTTTCGTTTTTTTATAAATATTTAACCAATAAATAAAATTTTTAATTCCTTTGACTCTTTTATCACCAGGTTGCATTGTTAGGAAATCAATTTAAGCCTTTACTCCAACGATTTCTTAAATCAAGCTCACAACATCAATCACTTCTTCGCTTTTTTGATTCACTATGTTGAAAACCTCTCACCTGTAGTTCTTATCAATATATTCTTGTGTCCCTTCTATAATATCATTAATATATGTAAAATTATGTCTTATATTTCCATGATTCAATACTTTTATTGGTATATATGAATCATACGGACATATTTGCTGCATTTCAAATTGTTTTAGCTCATCGCGACTGTAAACAATTACTTTTTTAGGTTTATATTTATCAAGGATTGTTTTGATAAATTTTTTACCGAAAGAACCTGTCCCTCCGGTTATTAATATTAACTTATTATTTAATATTGTAATACTCCATGTACCATTTAACCAAATTATTTATACCTTTGTCAACATTTGTAGTCGGTTTATAATTTAAAATCTTAATTGATATCAATTGGTCTTAATATAAAAAATATTTATTGGGGGTCATTAACTAAATCTGTTTGCCAATTAAGTGAAGGTTCAAGAATTAATTTTTCGTAATGTTTTGACCTTTGGGAAGATGGTGCTTGGTCTGATTCAGCGATGAAAAAATATTTATCAGGTTCATAATCATATTGAACTCTTCTTGACCCAAGCCAAATATAAAAGCTGTAACGACCCGCATTGAGTAAAGCTCCCGGAAACTGAACAGAGGAAACATAAATACCCCTTTCATAGGTACCATCATTGTTGGGTTCATAATCAATATTAAATGATTGGCAAACCATAATATTGCTTATCGTCTTTAATGTAAAAATAACTGACATATTCTTAACTGGCCTTTTAACCCAAAATTCAATGTTAACCCGAAATGGATAAGCGCGATCCAATGTGCTGGTTTGATTATGATTATGATCAAGCAATTCTACATTTTTTATTTGTACAGTTTTATTATCATCATCACCTTTATAAACAAATGTATTTTCTCCCATCCCAGTTCTTTTATAGTAATCTTCTATCACATTCTGCGTACTCCCTGATTTTACAATTTCTCCTTTTTCCAAGAGAAAAGACTTTTTACATAGTCGTTGAATACTGTTCATATTATGGCTAACAATTAGAACAGTCCTTCCACCATCAGATAAAGAATCCATCTTTAAAATACATTTATTTTGAAAATCAATATCCCCTACTGCCAAGACTTCATCAACGAGTAATATTTCAGGCTCAAGATGTGCGGCTACAGCAAAAGCCAAACGTACATACATACCGCTTGAAAATCTTTTTACAGGGGTATCAAGGAATGGTTCAACCCCAGAAAAATCCACTATTTCATCAAATTTGTCTTTTATCTCCTGGCGACTCATACCCAGGATAGATCCGTTTAAAAAGATGTTTTCACGACCGGTAAGTTCAGGATGAAACCCTGTACCCACTTCAAGCAGACTGGCAACTTTTCCTCTAATAACAGCTCTACCGGTCGTTGGTTCAGTAATTCGGCTTAATAACTTTAGCAGGGTTGTTTTACCAGAACCATTTGGACCAATAATGCCATAGACTTCTCCTTCTTTTATTTCAATACTAACATTTTTAAGAGCCCAAAATTCTTCCACGTTTTGGTGAGTATAATATTGTGGATTTTTAATTTTAGACCATATTTCTTTAGCTTTATTAGTCAAAACATCTCGCAAAGCAACATATTGTTTTCCTTCGGATTGGTGACCAACCATGTATGATTTACCTAAACCTTCAGTTTCTATGATAATATTTGACATATAATAATTTCTTTGTGGTTAAATTATATCTGCAAAAGATTTTTCCATCTTTCGAAACTTCATGACACCAACCACCAGGAAGAATACTGCAATAAATAGTGACAATATAAATCCCGGGATGTAAATATTTGATTCACCACCCAAAATAGCCCAACGAAAACCATCGATAACGCCTACAATTGGATTTAAAGAATACAATAACCTATATTTATCCGGGATAACGCTACTGGTAAAACCAACAGGTGAAATATATAGTCCTAATTGAACAATAAAGGGAACTATATATCTAAAATCACGATACTTTACATTTAGGGAGGTAATATATAAACCAAAACCCAAAGCTGTAAAAAAGGTAATGATAAGGAATCCCGGTAACAAAATAAATTTCCAAGTTGGTAAAAAATTATAGTATAGCATTAGAATAAATAGAATTGCAAATGAAATCATAAAATCTACAACACTTGTAATAATAGAACTTGCCGGTATAATTAAACGGGGGAAATATACCTTTGTTATCAGCTGAGCATTTCCAACAAGACTTGCGCTTGTGCCAAGAATTGATGAGGCAAAAAACTGCCACGGAAGCATTCCTGCATAAACCATTATAGCATAGGGCGCATTGCCTTCACTAGGGAGTTTTGCCAATTTCCCAAATATTACTGTGAATACAACCATAGTTAATAGTGGCCGTATCAATGCCCACAGGACTCCAATGACAGTTTGCTTATAGCGAACACTAAGGTCCCGCCAACTTAGAATATAAAAAAGTTCTCTGAAACGCCATAAATCAGCCCAGTAATTCTTTTCAGAGCGACCTGGCGCTATAATTATTTCATTTTTATTCTTCACGTTCTGAAATCTATTTTACTTTAGGTGATTTTGGAAGAGTGTATTTTTAATTATACACCTGTTCAAGAATCAATTCTACTTCTCTTTTTTTTAATTTAATAAGATAATTATCCATTCTACCTTTTGTAAATGATTCATCTGCCAGTTTGGATAATTGATTAAAAGGAACCCCCCAACCCTCCAGGGTGAATGATAAAATATTTTGAGGAATTAATCTGATTGATTCTATCAATTGTATAACTGTAAAATTATTATTATAACAAATTTTTTCTAATGAATCCTTAACCAATTCTCTGCTTGTTTTTAACAAAGGAATTAAAGTGATTGAAGACGCAACACCATGCGGCATTCCATAATGAATGGTTAAGGGATAACTTATTGAGTGCGCTGCTGCTGTTTTTGTATTTGAAAAAGCAAGCCCGGCTTTGTTTGCCGCTGTCAAGAGTTTTTTTTTCGTCTTTAAGTTATAGGGGTTGTTTTTAAATTTTTCTATATTTTTGATAATTAATGTAATGGCCTCGATTGCATATGAAGTTGATGTTGAATTGGCATTTTTGTTCCATATCGCTTCAAAGCTATGACTCAACGCATCCATTACAGTAATAATAGAAGTATCCAACGGAAGTGATAAAGTGAGATTGCCATCTAGAATTGCTACATTGGGGTATAAATCCGGGTGAGAGATAGAATATTTCTTTTTTTCGTCCATATTCCAAATAGTCCCCCACATGGTGACCTCGCTCCCCGTACCATGGGTTGTTGGTAAAAAAATGCTGGGTACTTTATATTCAAATGAATTGGTCACTTTCAATAAATCTTCAAGATTACGGATTCCTGTGCCCATAGAAGCCATAACCGCTTTTGCAGAATCCATAACGGAGCCGCCACCAATGGCGATAACACCATCAAATTTTAACTTATTTATATATTCAATTCCTTTCTGACAACTGTCAAATGTAGGGTCAGGTTTTATATCACTAAATATAGATTCAGGATTAAAGATTGAAGCCAGATTGTTTCGTTTTAGATTCCCTTCGGATGTAATTACAAGCGGATTTTGAATACCGAGCGATTTTTGAGCATTGATACATTCTTTTTGCCAATTATTTGTTTCAATAACTTCTACAGGATTATAATACATACTCATTTATTTTTCTTGAACGAAAGACATAAAAGTACTTTTATTATCTATGGGCTTAATTGTTGGACGCCCTAAATCGTCTCTTGAGCCCGGCTTTATTTTTACTTCTAAAAACGATGGGCCGAAACACGTTATAAAATCTGTAATATTTGTGTTTAAATCATTTGGCGTTGCCGCTTTAAACACTTTGCTTGATCCCACAGCTTCAACTATTGTTGACAAATCTAATTTCTTTGCAGCTGTTGCTTGGCCACCTACAGATTCATGAACTTCGTTATTCATTAAAATATGTCGAAAATTTTTCGGTCGCATACTTGCAATGGTGGTGAGGCTGCCAAGATGCATTAACATAGCTCCATCCCCATCAATACATACCACTTCTCTACGAGGTTTGGCCAAAGCAATACCCAAAGCAACGGATGAACAATGGCCCATGGATCCTACTGTCAGGAAGTCCTGCTCATGTGATTGCCCTCGTTTTTCACGAATCTCAAAAATTTCTCTGGATGTTTTCCCCGTTGTTGAAACAATTATGGCATTTTCATCAAGATTTTCCAAAATGATTTCTAATGCTTCCTCCCGGTTCATTCGCTGAACATCGGTTTGTACAATTTCAGTTTTATATTTTTCAAATGTACCTTTTTTAATTAAGAGTACAACCGGCCTGTTTTCGTTTTTGGCAATTTCGATTACGTTTGAAATCTTCGTAGAAAACTGATCGTCATCTTTTGATATAATTTCATAAGGGATATCCAGCGCTCGGAATAAATCAAGTTGAACTTTACCCTGCTTTATATGCTGGGGTTCATCCTTAACGCCCGGCTCACCCCGCCAACCAATCAACAGCAACATGGGTATGGAATAGACGTCAGGATCACATAAAGACAATAATGGATTTACGGCATTCCCCAGCCCCGAATTTTGCATATAAACCAGCGGGAGCTTCCCTGTTGCCAAGTGATACCCTGCCGCCAAGGCAATAGCATTCCCTTCATTGGCAGCAATAATATGTCGGTCTTCAGGTATATTATCATCAATACATAAACAAAACTGTTTTAATAATGAATCTGGTACACCTGTATAAAAGTTTACATTACGCATCATTAAAAAATCAAAAAAATCATTTGGACTTATAGACATTAATAATCCTCAGGGATCAAAGTAAGTATTTCTTTTATAGGCATACAATATTTCTTCGATGCTTCTTCAGATCGACTATTTTCCAATATATTTTCTGCAGTAGTAACCATAGCAGGATATGCTGATCTAATTAAATGATTAGCATATATAACTACATTTATACCAAGTTTTTGCAAATCCTTTTCAGTCATATGGGCATATGTTGAGGGCACAACAACAAGTGGTACTCTGTTTTCAAATATTTTATACTTATTGCAAAATTCGATAATTTCTTTTCCATCTTTTTCCTTACTGTGAATCATAATTCCATCTGCACCGGCTTCTATATATGCTTTTGCCCGTTGCAATGCATCGTCAATCCCGTTTTTCAGTATTAGACTTTCAATTCGAGCAATGATCATAAAATCTTCTGTTACTAACGACTTTTTACCTTCAGTTATTTTATTCGAAAAATTCTCGATCGTATCTTGATGTTGTTCAACATCCATACCAAATAGTGAATTTCGTTTAGAGCCTACCTTGTCTTCAATAATTATAGCAGAGACACCCAATCTTTCTAATGTTTTTACTCTAAACTTAAAATGTTCAATTTTTCCACCTGTATCTCCATCTACAATGATTGGCTTTGTTGTGACTTCCAATATTTCTTCAATTGATTGAAAACGAGACGTAAAATCCACAAGTTCGGTATCTGGTTTACCTTTAGATGTTGAATCTGTAAGACTGCTTTCCCATATTCCATCAAATTCAATTTTCCTTCCGTCTTTTTCGATACTGGTCTTCTCAACGATTAAACCAGTCAATCCATTATGTGCTTCCAGAATACGAACAATAGGTTTAACGTTAATCAACCGTCGAAGTGTTTCCATACGTTTCCCGGGAGTTATGCCACGAGCTTTCACAGCGCTAATTAAATCTGTAGAAGAAATCCCTTCAGTATATTTTGGCTCTACGAGTTCCCCACCCCATTCAGCCAAAGTGTCTATCACACTCTGCCTGACTTCTCTCTGAACACCTGTTGTCCAGTCGTCACCATGGACAACATAATCAGGTTTAATTTCTTTCAAATTCGGAACATAATCCAAGGTGGTTTGGGGCACAACTTTCTCTACACCTTTTAAATTTTCCACAATCAACTTGCGTTCATCAAAGGCAATTAATGGCAAGCGTTTATAGCTGGCAATGGCTTCATCTGTCAGTAAACCGATAATTATTTTACCAAGTTTTTGACCTTTTTTAATAATGTTAAGATGTCCCTGATGAATTAAATCCGCTGACATGCCTATATATACTATTTTTTCTTTTTGCATTTTAGTTAGGTTTTGTTTGACTGTTAAGCGTTCATCGGTTCTTTTTAATTGTTAAATGAGTCAGGGAGTCCATGAGTACTTAAAACAATGGTAGTAGCAGGAGCAGTGGCAGGTGAAAGATTTACTATTGACATAAAATTGACTATTGAAGAACTGCATAGAATTGACTCCCAACTACGCTGAAGCTCTGGCGGGTAAAATTGATAATTTATTATTGATAATTAAAACCCTTGCCTACTTGGCGTTCTTACGTGTTAAGTAAATAAATAAATATGCGCTTGAAAACAAGACTAAAACATAGACCGTATTTACGAGCATTAGTTTGGTTGAGTACAATCCAAAATAAACAGGGTTTTTGGACTCATGGCCTAAAAATAAGGGTAAACCAATTAGCATAAGGCTGCTGACAATTCCCGAGATACGGCGATCCTGGAAAATATCTTTTATTTTCTTTTTGAATAAATGTTTTACACGGCGGATTTTTTTACGTTCATCCATATCAGAATTATCGGCATAGGCACGAATGAAGCCAATCATTATACCGAGACCTACCCCCAAAAAGCCTGCAAGCAATACACTCAATTTCAAGTTTTTATTATCTGGCCCTAAGGGCACTTGGGGCTTATCCAAGACCTGAACGATAGAGGCTTCTTGTACTTCTTCGATTTTTGCCAGTTCAAATTGTTGCTTTAAAGTTAAATAAATACCCTTCTGTATTTCTACATCCCTTGCGAGGCGGCCTTGCTCAAGTTGCAATGAGGGAGAAGAAATTTGACGATTTTGTTCCCTAAATATTTTAAGTGTTTGTTCCGATTCTTTAAGATCATTCCCTACGAATTCTATTCGATTTTTTATATAGGCAGTCTTTTCTTCTAAGTGCTGACTTTTGAAATATCGGTTCAAAGATTGGAGTTCGTCTAAAACTACTTTATTTAAATCGCGGGCAAAGTACGGATCGCCAGCCTTAACTGTAAGTATACTAAAAGATCCTTCACTCTTGAAGCTGATCATACCCTGTAAGACACCCATTGCCTTCTGTATCAATGTATCCTGGCCTAACTCGGGCCACTCATCCCTATAAGTAAAAATAGCCAATAGCGATAACTTTTTATTAAACTCACTCGAATAAAGGGGTTTATCCAAAATACGTTCTGCAAACGTACGGCTTTTCATGAGTTCCGGGAATAACGAAGGACTTGATAAATCAGCTGAAGACCCATTCGGCACATTAACGCCAAATTGAGAAGCTAAACCTGCAAGTCCACCTAAACCGGCATTACTTTTAGGTAATAAAATAGTAGAATGAGATTCATAAATTGGCTGCTGAATGAATTGAACATAGGTAAATGTAAAAAAAACAGTAATAAAAGGGACCAAGACGATAACTTTTAACTGTTCTGCCATTGTGAGGAGGATGTCGGATAACGATATCGTATCTTCTTCGTAAAATTGTGACGAGTGACGAGTGACGGGTGACGAGTAAATCGGTGGCCCAGCTGAAGTTTGGGGGTTGCCAGCAGGTGACTGTAATATTTTGTTCAAATTCGCTACCACATGGTGGGGGATCTGGTTGCGAGCCTTCCAGTTTGATACAGCCTGGGGAGTGGTGGAGAGGGCTCGGGCGATATCCGCCAGTGATGTAACACCGCGGGAGGACATGAGTTTTTCTAATTCACTAAAGTTCATTAGATAGTAACGAGTGACGGGTAACGAGTGACGGGTAACGAGTGACGGGTAACGAGTGACTCATCACTAATTAAAGCTGTTTTGAGAGGATAACAGCGGTGATCATAGACGCCACAATGGATGTCCAGTTTGTGGCGAATTGGGTGACGTCAAACGGTTCTTCCGGTGCTTTTTCATTAACAATAATGGTGGCACCATCTTCAATTTTTGGCGTCGTATACCATTTGTTCGGACTCACCAATCCATTGGCATAGACCACAATAATACTTTTTGGATTTCCCCTTTCCGTAACACCACCGGCGGAATTGATATAATACCTTAGGGATTTTCCTCGTCTAAATTCAATTAATCCTGAGTTGTACACCTGACCGGAGACATTTACCGTGCCTGTACTTTCTTTCACCACCACGCTATCACCGGGCATGAGCGTGATGCTCTCATTTTGCCACGCCACGCGCACTTTAGCATCTTTAGCATCTTCAGCATCTTTAGCATCTTTAGCATCTTTAGCATCTTTAGCATCCAACAAAACTGCACTTTTGGCTGGTGTTACATCAAAATATTTTATATCTCTGTAAATAGAAATCCCATTTTTTAACGCCTTGGATGTGAGATTGCCTGCACGATTTAAAACAGACTTGAGCGTTTCCTTATCTGAAACTAAAGGGTATGCACCGGGGATGTTTACTTCACCACTAATATAAATATTATCTTTTTCAAAATAATTCAAATTAGCGTGGATGACGACTCGATCCAAATTCTGAAGCTGGATGTCTTTTTCTCCGTTGCCATTATAGATATCTTCCAAGTTCACTTTGATAACATTTTCATAGCGGGACTCTGGATCCCGGCGGATGATTTCTGCTTGATCGTGATATACAGATTTCCAGAAAGTGGAATCCTCAAATCCACCCCCCAAGGCAAGAAGGGCTTTGAATGACATACCATTATAAAAATGATAAATACCAGGGACTTTTACCTGCCCGATGATCTCGACTAACTGGTCCTCTTTAAAAAGGCGGCGGACTGATATATGGTCGCCATTTTGTATGGGAATCAGTTTGGCATTTTCAATATTGATATAATGGCCTTCATAAATGCCTTCGGAGCCCCTTTCGCTCATTGGCTTTATGCGGCTCAAGCCAATTTTGTCTGCTGCCTCGGATGTTAACCCACCGGCATATTGAATCAAGTCAAAAACAGTTTCACCAGAAACACCTTCATAAATACCCGGATTCACAATCGCGCTGTCTACCTCCACAGTGCTTTTTCTAACGGGGATAACTACAATATCTTGATCTCGCAGTTGGATATTCTGGGGAAAATTCCCTTTTAGTAAATAATCATATAGATCAACGACTGTCACCACTTCACCATTCCTTTTAATCTGTATTGTCCTTAACGAACCGGTGGCATCTACACCGCCGGCTTGAATGAGACCGGTAATTACTGTAGAAAATGGATGAATGGGGTATACACCGGGGAACTGAACTTGCCCCACAAAGTTGACATTAATAGATCGCAATTCACCCATAGACACATCAATAAAGGTGGATGGGCTTTTTCCATTCAATGTGGCATATATGCGGCCGAATTGGGTTTTTAAATATTTTTTAGCACCTTCCATAGACTTCCCCATCAGGTTTAATAAGCCTACTTTGTCATCGTAGATCTTTCCTTCGCGGTTTATGGTGTAGGTTTGTCGCAATTGAGTTTCACCCCATAAGGATACAACCAATTCATCACCGGGGCCCAATTGATAGTTCGCAGGCGTGGGCAGATTCTCCCAAAAAGCGACTTTATCTCGTAGTGTAAAGAAATCATAACCATAATGCTTTAGCACTTCATCTTCTTTTTCATCCAATAAGTCTTTCTCAAGCTCATATGGCGTTAGCTCAGCTTCTCTTGGCAGGCCGGTGAGTGGATCCACGCCTGGGTCTACTCCGATTGGGAGTTCTAGTTGCTTTTGACCTTTTTGGAATTTTTCATATTCCCCCTTAAGCTTTTGCAATTCCTGAATGGACTGTCCATACCCCAATGCAAAGGCACTCACGAAGAGGACATACACAATATGTTTATATTTGTTTATCATAAATTTATCTCAATATGGAGGAAAATAAGATTATTGCTGGTGAATTCATACCTTTTTTCATGGCTCCGCCCTGTCAGTCCCACATATTAGGCCTGGACACGGCTATAATATTATTAATCATACCCATCATCTTTGATATTGAAAACCCATATGGGCGTTAATTGTTTACTTATTTAGAGAATTAATCAATTTGTGACCGAACACTGGCGACAATAATACAGTGAACACCCTGATCATGGATGTGACATAGGTCACTTTTCCGCATTAAATAATTATAATTATACCCATTATTTTACCTAAATATACACAAATATTGTGAGATATGGACATTTATATAAATATATTGTGAATATATATTTAGCCGCTAAGAAGGGCGAAAGAAGAAGTCAGACATCAGAAATCAGAAGGAAAAAGGCAGAAAGAAGCTAACAAAGATTTACAGGATGCTATTAATTCGTTTATAATACATTGATTGTCAAAAAAGAAGAGATTTGGTAGTTGGTAGTTTTAATAAATTCATCTGAAACAATTATGGGTTTAAATAGATTTAAGACTAAAACGTTGATTAATCAAATTAATCTCAACCTTTTTAATTTTCTCCCACTATGTGGGAATTAACTTTGGAAACCAAATGAAAATACTTGTCACCGGCGGATGTGGATTTATCGGTAGTAATTTTATTATTGAACAAATTCGCAACACAGACAATCATATACTGAATCTGGACAAACTCACCTATGCGGGTAACTTGGGAAATCTCAAATCCATTGATGGAGATCCAAATTATCAATTCGTGGAAGGGGATATCTGTGATGGGGAACTGGTTTCTGATACCCTATCTGATTTCCAGCCAGATGCTATAGTCCATTTTGCTGCTGAGTCTCATGTAGATCGATCCATTGATGGGCCCATGACTTTTGTAGAAACCAATGTAATTGGGACGGCGACGCTGCTCAATACTTCCAAAAGTTATTTAGAAGTCAGAGGTCAGCAGTCAGAAAAGAATAAATTTCGGTTTTTGCATGTGAGTACGGATGAAGTATTTGGTTCTTTAGGAGATGATGGGTTTTTCAAAGAAACCACCCCTTATGACCCCAGTTCGCCCTATTCAGCGTCAAAGGCCGGTTCCGATCACCTTGTTCGAGCATGGTATCGCACCTATGGATTTCCCGCTCTGATCACCAATTGCTCCAATAATTACGGTCCCTACCAATTTCCTGAAAAACTGATTCCCCTCATGCTTGCCAATTGTGTGGACGAAAAACCCCTCCCTGTATATGGTGAAGGTCTCAACGTGCGGGACTGGCTATTTGTTGAAGATCATTGTGACGCCATTTATTCTGTCCTCCAAAAAGGTACTATTGGAGAAACCTATAATATTGGGGGCCATAATGAAATAAAAAATATCGATATTGTGAATACCATCTGTTCAACGCTCGATGAATTAAAGCCCAGATCGAATGGGAGTTCATATTCTGAACTTATCACTTATGTCACCGATCGGCCCGGCCATGATTTCCGTTATGCTATTGATGCGAGTAAAATCAACAAGAACCTTGGGTGGTCACCCACAGAAACATTTGAAACGGGAATACGAAAAACCATTCAGTGGTATTTAGATAATGAACAGTGGTGGCGAAACATTCAAGATGGGACATACAATCAGGAACGGTTGGGGGTTGAGAAGTCAGAAAAAAGAGATCAGAAGGCAGAGGGAAGATAGAAGAGGTCAGATTGAAGAGATCAGGTGACAGAAAGAAGAAGATCGATTTGAAAGGTAAAAAGTTAAATGGGATTTGAACAGCTTGAAGTTTGGAAACGATCATCTAAACTCTGTACGGAGATTTATAAACACTTTAATAATTTCAAGGATTTTGGATTTAGAGATCAAATCACTCGGTCTTTACTTTCAATCCCAAGTAATATTGCTGAAGGAGAAGAAAGGGGTACTATAAAAGAAAATATACAATTTTTGATATATGCTCGGGGGTCTTGCGGGGAACTTAGAACGCAAATATATATTGGGTCAGATATCGGATATATAGAAAATGATATGGCAAGTTACTGGATTCAGGAAACTAAAGAAATTTCTGCAATGATTGTTGGTTTAATAAAATCAAAGAAATCTGAGCTCTGATTTCTTAAATCTTGAAACTTTAACAATTGAAAACACTAATGTAATGGGTAGTATAATAACTTTATGAATACAATTAAACTTGTCTTACTCAGGCATGGTGAAAGCAAATGGAATTTAGAAAATCGATTCACGGGATGGATCGATGTGGGCCTTACAGATAAAGGGAAAGCGGAAGCCAAATCCTCAGGGAAACTATTAAAAGAAGAGGGATTTGAGTTTGATCTTGTGTACACCTCCGTTCTAAAACGGGCAACAGAAACCATGGACATATGCCTAGATGAAATGAATAAAATCAATGTGCCCATCATCTACGATTGGCGCCTCAATGAACGCCATTATGGCGCTCTACAGGGATTGAACAAGGCTGAAACAGCTGAAAAGTATGGTGATGAACAAGTGCTCATCTGGCGACGTAGTTATAGTACGCCTCCGCCACCCTTAGATATTGATGATGAGCGACATCCTCGTCTTGATGAGCGATATAAAGACTTAACACCATCTCAGCTTCCTGCATCGGAATGCTTGAAAGATACCGTCGATCGTTTCCTCCCCCTCTGGCATGAAACCATTGCCCCATCTGTCCGATCCGGAAAAAAAGTCTTAATCGTGGCTCACGGGAATTCGCTACGGGCACTCGTCAAATATTTAGATAAAATTACTGATGAGGAAATTGTGGGACTTAACATTCCTACGGGTGTGCCATTGGTTTACGAATTGGATAGTGACCTGAAGCCCATCAAACATTATTATCTGGGAAATCCCGAAGCTATTGCCAAACAAGTGGCGGCTGTGGCGGCGCAAGGAACGAAGAAGTAATCAGATTGAAAATATCAGAATTCAGAAAAAAGAATTAAGATATTAGAGGGACTTAATTTGTTTCACATTATCCTCTTCGAACCGGAAATCCCTCCCAATACAGGGAATATCATCCGCTTGTCCGCGAATACGGGATTTGAAGTTCATTTAATTGAACCGCTTGGATTTAAAATGGATGATAAAAGTCTGAAACGGGCGGGAATGGATTATTTGAAAAAAACTGATTTCCAAGTTTGGATATCTTTGGACGAGTGTTTAAACACCCTCGATCCTCAAAATATTTATACAGTTTCTACCAAAGGGAAGTCAATC